>Ga0180437_10000159_pt1 | contig 144959 bp, 219 predicted proteins | sample SS_ome_4_FD_132410 | JGI IMG/M metagenome (GOLD analysis project Ga0180437, IMG submission 132410) | Hypersaline lake sediment archaeal communities from the Salton Sea, California, USA - SS_3_D_1 metaG | ecosystem: Environmental > Aquatic > Non-marine Saline and Alkaline > Hypersaline >...
CGGAAGAGAAAATACTAATTTTATATATTGATCCGATGGGACATTTTTTTTGATTACAGATACCACCGTCTGCTCAGTATCCATGCCCTCATCGTAACCAACTTGATAGGTTACTTTCTTAGGCAAACTAAGATCATACCTAGTAGTTTTGATCTGATTCTGCTTTAGCTCAACATGGATCAGCCCATCTTCACATGCAAAGGTTTTTTGCACCAAAGCACCGGGATACCAACATCGATCATGGAGCTGCAAACACTTGTGGATATCACCTAACGCAAGATAATCCGCACCCGTTTTTTCTAGCAGATCAGCTACCGCTTTCTTTACGCTCTTCTCAGCCTGTATATTCTTAATATTCAATCTCGGAAAAATCCCATGCCATACCAGAATTTTATATTTGCCTTCTTCTTCACACTGCAAATCCGCATTAAGATTCTCAGGCAAAGAACAAATGATACAATCGTCGTATACTATACTTTGCCCTTTATCCTGCAAATTTTCCAAAACCCTAACATTACCAAGTTCATCTTCCAACAGCTTTAGATACTGTAAGCTGTGATAGGTCCGTTCCTTATCCTCGTAGTCGTGATTACCTGGAAAGAAGACAAAATTCTGATCCTTATACTTGATAATCTTCTTAAGCAGATGATCTTTGATCCGCTGTGTCGGAGCATGTGAATCAAAGATATCCCCTGCACACAGGATAAAATCAACATCTAACCTACGTGCAAGGGATACCATACGATCTATAGACTCTTTCCTATACGAAGAAGGATGACTCAGAGCACCTAAGTGCCAATCGGCTGTATGAAGAAAGTTCACTCAACCTCAAAAATCAAAGACATCGTCATCGTCGTCGTCTTCCTCTACAACTTGTTTTGATTTCTTTTGGCTCTTTTTCTTTACTGGTGGCGGATCATCTTCTTCTTCCTCATCGTCCTCGTCTTCAAGTAGATCATCATCGTCGTCTTCTGGAGGAGGTGGTGCCTTTTTCTTGCTCTTCTTACCTTTAGCCTTTTTCTTTTTCGGCTTTACTTCTTCTTCCTCATCATCCTCTTCCTCTAACAGATCCTCATCGTCATCCTCTTCTAATGCCAATACTTTCTTAGAGGGTTTTTTGGCCTTTCTTTTCTTTTTTGGGGTATCGTCTTCCTCATCGTCCTCCTCAACTACATTTTTCTTCTTCTTCTTTTTACAAGCCATGTAATCCGTCACTTTGTTAAAGATAGCACCGTCATCCCGTTTTTCATTTTTTATTGTTAGTCTAACACTTTCACCGACCAAAGTTTCTAGGTCAAGTTGCTCACCCTCATCAAGATCCTTACCCAGCACAGCAGTTACAAGCTTATTCAGATAACTCTTCTTCGAAAACCTCTTACTCGTTGCAAAACTTATATATACATCTTCGTCCAAATCTTCCCCATCGTATACCGGATCTTTTACTTTAGCCTTCCAGATCAAAAAAGCTTCACTAGGTTTACCTCTTGATTCTGTACGTTCTTCCACATTCGTCAGCACGGCATCATACGTATCTTCATCGAGTAGCTGACCCCCTTGAGATTTAGTCACTACAATAGCCAAAGCAGTTCCTCCTTTGTTTAGTACGCACCAGGGCGCTCAGTTTCTAATGCTCTTATTTGACGATTGAGATTCGTTATAATAGATTGTAGATCCTTTTTCTTAATCTCAACCACCTTGTAAAAGGCTTCAGCCTCCAAATACTTATCCTGAAAGTGATTCATGGTTTCATAAATTCTACGAAGTTTATTTCTAACCGCAGATTCTCTTATCTTTGCATTAGGTAACTCTACTATTTCCTGCGTAACATAAATTTCACTTTCTTTGTCCGCAAGATACTCTTTCATAAGCAATAGCAAACGTCTCCAATTTGTACTGTTACTTATAGCTTCACTTTCTATAGCGGACATGCGCGTAAGGTATGCTTGAGTTTCAGCATACAGCTTATTAATATTGGATACCTGCGGCATATCAAAATCGTTTGGAAGGTCAATATGATATTCCTGCATTTCCAACTTACGTTGATCATACGGTACATTAATCTTTTTCAAAGTACGGTACTGGCTTTTGATTAAGTCAAGTTTGTCATCCGGTTTAATCATTGCCGTATTACCCAAACCTGCGTGTGAAACTTTTGTTACAGTAATTCCCATATCACATCTTACTTTCAGTATCGACACCTTTCTTCAACTTACGCCAACAAACTCTAGCTATAGGATCTCGTTTTACTGTTTTCTTTATATCTGCCAAAGTTGCCTGATATACCTTGTCAAAAACGCTATTCACGTCATCAGTATCTTCTTCTATGTAAGTCTGAAATTCCATACTCACAATGGAATTATTCGGTAGCGTAGCGCTCATTAATAATTTATACTTTTTGCCAACTAACATAACTTCCCCTTCCGCAACTCCATAACTACTTTTTTGTACACATCCTTATTATTTTTCAAATAGCTTAAAGTTGCATCCAACCCCTGACCCAATTTAGCATTTCCATATGAATACCAAGAACCACTCTTATCTATAATATTGTTTGCGACAGCCAAGTTTAAAATCTCCCGTTCCTTAATAATACCAGAACCAAAAAATAAATCTGTTTCTACTTTCTTAAATGGAGCTGCAAGTTTATTCTTTACCACCACGATCTCTAGCTGATTACCCACAGGATCATCTTTGACCTTTATTACCCCTTTTCTCTTAACTTCCAAACGAACACTCGAATAGAATTTCAATGCATTCCCGCCCGTAGTTGTAGACGGATTACCAAACATAACCCCAATTTTATCTCTAACCTGATTAATGAATATGACACAAGTATTAGACTTAGACACTATACCCGTGAGCTTGCGCATAGCCTTGCTCATCAATCTTGCCTGTAATCCAATATACTGACTTTCCATTTCACCTTCTACTTCGGCCTTTGGCACCAAAGCAGATACTGAGTCAATCACCACCAAAGCCAGACTACGAGACGACACTAACATCTGCACCACATCTAAAGCCTGCTCACCGTAATCCGGTTGACTAACCAGTAAATCATCCATAACAACGCCCATACTAGTTGCCATTCCAGGATCCAAAGCATGTTCTGCATCTACAAAAGCGCAAGTTTCTCCTTTAGCCTGAGCATTAGCAATTATCTGCAGACTCAAAGTAGTTTTACCAGACATCTCACGCCCAAAAATCTCGACAATCCGACCCCGAGGGACACCCCCAATACCCAGAGCCCGATTTAACAAAATAGATCCGGTTGGGATTACCTCAACCTTAACCACTGGAGCTTCCCCATATTTATAAAGCAAACCTTTACCGTACTTTTTTGTGGCCTCAGAGATAGCAGCAGCATACCCATCGATAGATTTCGATTTCTTTGTCTTATCGTTTTCTTTCTTAGTAACTGAAATAGCCATTATACTTCCACCTCTTTAACTGAACCCCACGTATCACCCATTTTGAATTCTAGCTCCATTGGGCATCTAAAGTCAGGATATCCAGTGTCTACAACATGCTTCATAATTTTCATAAGTTTTTTAGCATGCTCCTTTTTCACTAAAAATGCATTTTCGTCATGAGTAGTCAAGGCAGGGTAACATTTTATCCCTTCTCTCCTTGCCAACGTAAGCATCTTAACCATATACCCATTGTTCATATCAGAAGCTTGGCCCTGAATAGGACTATTCTTTGCTTGCCTTTCGGCTTCAGCCACTACTCCCGGGTCCTCATTAGTATCTACTAATAAAATAGGAAGGCGACGCTTTCTCCCAAACCATGTCTTAACATAACCATAAGTATGCCCAAACTTAACTATCTCATCCAACCAATTTTTAGCAATCGGGTAGGTACTAAAAAACGTATCGCGCATAGTAATAGCAGTCGATTCAGGTATCTGGAAGGATGCCGCAATATCTTTAGTACCACGACCATACATTAACCCAAAATTAACAGTTTTTGCCATGTTACGCTGTTCTTTCGTAACTTCCTCTTCAGAGATCCCAAACACAGCCGCAGCGGTCTTGCGATGAATATCAAGCCCATGAGCAATGTCGTATAGCATATCGCGGTCATTCGAATAGTGAGCCCAACATCTAAACTCTGCTTGTGCTAGATCTGCCTTGACAAATACGTACCCGTCATCTGCTACAAAGCATTCCTTAAAATCAATAGCATCACGAGGTATGTTTTGCATATTAGGATCACGGGAGGCTAACCGCCCAGAAACCGTCGCATGCTGCAAATAACTAGTATGAATCCTACCATCGTAAGCAGACTTTTCGTACACAGAAACCAAGTACGTTGATATATATTTAGCCAATTTTCGATAAGACACAATTATACTAGCAATTAATACACCCTGTTTACTAAGTTCGGACAGAACAGTGGCATCTGTACTATTACCTGTCTTTGTTTTTTTAATCGGTTTAATGTGCATATGATCAAAAAATAATTCTGACAATTGCTTAGGCGATCCAAAATTAAACTGCCAATCCCCAGATTTCAACATAGCTTTTGCATATGATTTCGCACCATCAGGGTATCTTGACTTTAGCATTTTTGAATTTTCGTATTTAATTACTAATTTTTTAACTGCAGCTTTCTTTCGTATTTTTTGATAATCCAATACGTCTTCATCCTCATAAAGATCGCTCTTAATTTTTTCTAACTTATCTTCGTATATATTAATGAGTTCTCTTAACTTATCCCGATCTACCTTTATCCCTCTATATTCCATCTCCATAATTATAGGCATAATAGGTAAAGTGTGTTTTTTATAAAAACCCATCAAATCTTCATTTTTCAGCATTACCCGAAAAAGCTCAAATAACCTAAAAGTAGCATCTGCATCTTTAGCCCCATATAGATAAAGAACATCTTTTGGAAGCATAGAAAAACTAATATCATCCTTCTTAATTTTATTCTTTTTTACCAACTCGGCTAGGCACTGATCTCTCTCAAACCAATAAGGACCCATATCAGTATAGCGTAAAGTTAAATCGTCTAGGCCATGACGGGCATTTTCGTCTAATAGATGATGGGCCAACATAGTATCAAAAATAGGACCTTTGATCTTAAATCCCTGAGCATGTAAAACATGAATATCAAATTTAGCATTATGCCCAATCTTTATCTTATTTGTATTTAATAGATCTTGTAATCTATCCCGATACCCGTTCTTTACCATACCCCAAGGGATTGCCACCCCTAAGCCTTTTTTCCAACTAAACTGAATACACAAAACATCCGCAGACAAGTAGTGTAAAGAACTAGTCTCAACATCAAATGAAAATGCACGAGATTCAGACAAAGCACGAAATACTTTATCCACTTTTTCTGGACTATCAGCTACTAGATATTTTGTTTTTGTCTCCTCTTTTTGTAGGACTTTTTTAGACCCTGATTCAGAAACAATCAGTTTTAGTGCCTTTTCGATCCAAGGTCTTTCCGATAGATTACGCAGGATATACGCTGGATGATAAGAGGGTATCACCTTAACCTTAAACTCAGCACTATATTGAATGGTGTTTTGGTATTTCGATATCACGCCCTTTTTAAGAACAGCTTTTAATGCTGTGTTTCCCAAAACACCAATGACATACGGTTTGACCCTTTTTATCTCCTCTTCAAGGTAGAACCTACAAAACCCAATTTCTTTATTATCTGGCGTGGTTTCCTTTTTCCGTGTAAAGCATTTCACAGCATTAGTAAGATATATATCTCCCCGATCAACACCTAGATCGTATAGTATCTCATTAATTAATGCTCCCGAACGCCCAGCAAACGGGGTGCCTTCTTCGTCTTCAGATGCCCCAGGATTTTCACCAACGAGCATAATCCGTGATCGCTTCGGGCCACACCCCATAACGCATGGGTTTTTTATTTTTTGGGTATACCTAGGACATTCTTTGGGGCAACGTTTGCGGGGATCCATGATGATATATTTTAATTATGCTTAACGGATTTGGTACAAGCCACGGCTTACACGCTCAACTTCAATACCGTCTTTGGCTTTTAAGTTGTGGAGCATAACAGACACAGTTTGAGTAACTTTATTAATATCCGTTTGTGACGTGAGCTTCTCATCAATAATAGCCTGCGCCAAATCTTTACGAGTTTTCTGACCCGCCTTCAAAAGACTAATGACCAAGGACTTTGCCGTTTGCTTCTTAACCTTCTTAGTTTTCTTCATCGATTTTTTTTCAGCAGGTTCATCCGAAACACTAGTTACTTCATCTAAACAAGAATCATCAACATCGGGAGACGCTACAGCGTCACATACTTCCGCAACAGGATCGTCCTCAAAGACAGTCAATTCCTCTGTTACGTTTGGGGAATCCTCATCTAAAACATATTCTAGAGTATCGTCTTGGGGTACATCCACGTAATCAACTTCGGTGCTTTGATCAGGGACATCCTTTACTACATCCGGTTTTAAATCTTTTTCGGATACCCTTATAGTTGTATCCTCCGCAGCTTTTTTATTTTCTTGAGTATTCAATACGGCTTCCACAGGGTCCTTATCCAAAGAGTCATTTGGTTGAGGATGGCACCTAGTAGCCCTATTCTGGATATATTCAAAATTAACATTAACTTCTTGTCCCGTAGCTCTCACAAGAACTTTATACCCATTGGCCGTCTTTGACCTTATTTCAATGAGCTTACTCAAAGGGGTCAAAAACAGATCCCCCGGTTTTACTTTATTTAAATCGTTCTTCGGCATGTTATCCTCCGTGAAGTTTTCCATTATAAATTTTGCCATCTCATCCTCATTATACAAAAACTTATTAAGTGCCCACATATTGTTAAACATTAACTTATACGTGTTCTCCACCTTCTTAGGGCTCTGATCAAACAGCAAACCAGCAAGGTCGAAAAACACTGTGCGCCTTTGATTAGGTGCCATCTTGCATATTTTATCCCAGAGGTAACTCAACATAACCTCCTTATCCGGTTTGCTAATCCTAGTAGTCGATAATAATCTATCCAATAAACAGTGAAAAATATCCGAAGTATATGGGTGATGGTATGGCAATCTAGAAAATTTTACTCGTGGTTCACCTCCAATAAAGTTATCATGGAAATTAACTAAGGTATCCCAGGATTCGGACATATAATTCAGCTTATTCTTTGCTGATTTACGCTTATTAGCCCGATTTGTTAATATATTATTCGTCTTTAATTGTACCGTAGCCTTAAATGGAAACCCATTTGGCCTAGCCCCATACCTCTCCAAACAACGCCAGATATTTAGCTTAACTTCCGCACAGGCATCCTCTGGATCATACGGATCAGACTTATAAGAAGCCTTAGTAATATAGGGATCAATTATGTTAAAAAACTTAGCCGCATAAGTATGATCAAGAAGCCAAAGGTTACCATTTTTTCCTTTGACAATCCTGTCTACCACTAACTGCAGCTTACGCGCATCGAGTGACAAGACACACAACCTCCATAGGATTTCGCCGTTAAACTATACCCAATAATCACTGTCAAGCATTTTTCGCATACTCTGAAAGCCTATTAAAATGGGACCTAACAGCTAAAAGTACCCGAACTAACTCAACTTCTGGATCACTTAAACAAACGCGGGCCTCCAACCAAAAGTCATCAAATTTTTTCCACACAAAAGACTTGACAGAGTAATCCTTAGTGAATAAGATCCGCCGCAATTTTGATTCTTGAGCTTTTTGGGCAGATATCATATCAAATAAAGACCGCTCTACTATACTATTCAATTCCCCTAATTCGATATACTCACCCGCATCACCCACCCTGTCCAAAAAGTCTTTATACGTCCCATGCGCTTGGCATCCAAAGCAGTGATAAGATCCATCCTCATATACAACAAATGATGTTTTACTATCCTTATGAAAAGGGCACAGACCAAAAAAGTACTGACCTATTTTGGTAAGGTGGACATTGTGTTGACTATAGGAATTAATTAGATTCACTCTTTCACCACGGGTATACCACCCATAACGCGGTCCCCAATATATGTTCTATCAAACAAGCATAATAATTGAATCTCTTTTTGCGATGCCCCATACCGATACTTATCAATAGACACTCTTAATCTATTTTGCAAAGCATCTCTCTCCGTTTGCTTTAATCTCAATACAGTCTCACAGTGAATAGCAGCATAATTAGATAGCCCAATATTATGGACCCCATCAACCTCTTTCTTTTTTTTATCAGAACCGAGCATTGCTTGAGTAGCATCTCGGCTTTCTTGCATCATAGTCAAACTACTTAAATTATAAACACGAGACATCTGCTTAAGTTCGAGCAACAAATTATCATAGCGCTCAGATCGATCACGGTATCTTTTATCAGGCTCTAGTAGATTGGCATAATCAATTATAACTAAATCAGGCATACAACCCCGAATGGATTCATAGATCTCAATCTCTTGGTATATTTTACTGACTGTTGCACCTTGCGGTATATCGCTAATATACACATTGAGTTTATCCAGGGCTTGTTTTTTTAACGCTTGCACAAAACATTTCTTATCTTGCTTTTCTAGCTTACCAAAAATTATTTTATGACTGTCGATAGCCCCTATCCGAGAATCAAAGCAATTGGCAAGAAGATCGTATGCCATCTCTAAGCTAACAAACATTACATTATGCCCAGCAACAGCGGCATTGTATGCAACATTGATCCCAAATCTACTTTTACCACCTCCGGTCTTCGAATAAATAAGAGTTACAAAACTTTTACGCATACCCCCAAGATAATTATCCAGGTCACGCATGCCATACGGAATAACATCTTCCTGCACACCCTTAGCCGTCTTTTTATACTGATCCCAACGATCTCTAACAGTATCATAGATCATGCCCCGTTTTATCCCTTGCTCATCTTTTCCCATTAGTAAAAGGTTTTGAATAAGGACCTTTCGAAGATCGTTAAAGTCAACCTCATTATCTTTTAAACTTTTTGTAATATAATCATGTAAATCACAGATTGATCTACCAACCTTGTAGTTTTCAGCGCGTTCAAAGTAATAAGGAGCTTCTTGGGTACGTACCTTCGGTAAATCCGACAGCAGACTCAAAGCATCGGGTATCTTCTCTATAGATTTCTCGTTGATTACCTTGGTATTCGCAAAACTAATCAAAGCCTGTTTTGTTGGGGCTGATTTATACTTAACTACATATTGCTTTATCAACCTCGCTAAGTCTCGATGTTTTTCAAAAGCAAAATACTCGGTATCCAAATCAAGTACTTTGACGTGGTATGGGGGTACAAAAAATAGAGCGAGTAATTTACGCTCTACAGCTTTTGAACTAACACGAGCCACTATGATAAAGAAATTCGTCTTCCGGATTGTTTACCAGTAAAACTCAAATAGTCAAGTTGACTTAATCTATCCGAAATAAAATTAGGAAACTTGCTTAGTGTAGTATCCCGTTGCTCATTCGATGTTAGTAATAGAACCTTGTTAGAATCGTATATATCAGATATAAACTCATAAAAAAGATGATCGTGCATAGAGTCCTCACCTAGTATTCTCACTTTTTCAATTTCTTCAATCGCCAAAACATCTATGCTACTTACTAAGTAATCAAGGAAATCTCGTACCTGCGGATTCCCCAAAGAATCGAATTTTTTTGAGATCACATGTGAAGCACGAGTAAAGTAAGACTTATAACCTAACCTAATCGCCATTCTCAGAACATAAGATATAATAGAGCTTTTAGCTAAACCGGGCGGGGAAGAAATCCAAAAACCAACACCGTTATCCACATTATCTTTTAAGTTATCTATGTACGATTTTATATACTCATACTGTTCTGGGTTATCCTGTTTAAATTGATTCGTCAACATTCTTAAATCCCAAGAATGATAACGCGGAGGGATATTCGCATCTAGTAACTTCAACCTCTTCCTAATCCTCAGAACACACTCACAGTCGTCAAATCGTATCTTATCTTTTAATTGAACTACTATGTACCCTTTGCCTTTACACTTATTACATTGCTCTTGCGTCTTGCGAAGTTTTCCAATTTCTTCTTTGGTGTCCATAAATAATTGCCCCTTGGTTCTGTATCGATCGTTCAAATATCTTGTTTTCTTCTTCGATTCTACGATCCAGGGCGGTGAGATCGTCCCTACTTTTCACACGATTACCACAAGAATTCGGATGCATAATTCTATTATACAAACTAGGACTACAAATACTACCGATAGCAGGAATTACAAAAAAATTAAAGTACCGAGAAAATGCTAAGTCTATAAACTCTTTGTAATCCGCATGAGAAATACCATACTTACTAATAAACTCCTCAATCCTAAGATACGCCTTTACGACGTTACCCCGCAAAGTATAAGGCTTATCGTATTTTTCTTTGTACTTAAAATTGAAGTAATTGAAAAAATCATATGCTTGCCATGTTTTTAGATCCTTAAGATGTATCCAACGCCCAGTATCTTCGATATGCTTCTTAAATTTCCTATTAAGAACCTGCAGCTCTTTAAGATATTTCAAAATGTGTAATTCTATCGGATCGTCTGTACGAGCAATACTCAATGAGACAGTAATATCAGCGGTTCTGGGCATGGGCAATCATCTCCAATTCGAAATGGCGCGGAACACGGCGTTTCTTAACGATAAAGCCGGGCAATTGCTGATACAACTGATAACGCTTGCTTGAATGATTCCTCAAGTACTTTCCTTTGTCAAGGAAATCTATCACTAACCCGTATTCTTTTTCGCTCGATGCCGTAAGTGACCGCATCTTTTGAATAGTAACATTCTTAGCTTTATACCCTTCAGCATTAATAACAGCACTTAGCTTAGGGATATTCAACCCAAGTTTAGCCACCGTAGTAATAATGCAATTTAAGCTGCCTTCTTGAATCCTATCATACAAGCATCGACGAAAAGACGAAGAGTCATCCCCACAGATATAAACAGATTCCGGTATCAATTCTTGAAGAAGCTCCCCATGATACCTACGTCTTACTAAGATCAAAGAACTCTTACCTTTCTTATTTAGCTCCTGCACTACACGAGCAATAAATAGATTCCTTCTATAGTTCTCTACTAAGTTATTAGTCTCGACATCCGCATATCTAGGCCAACCAGCTTCATACCATTCCACTGGCATATCGTACACAACCACTACAGGCTGCGCCACACGACCTTGCTTAATAAGCTTATCGAAAGTGATATTAGTACGAATGGGACCAAAGACAGACTCCAATTCGATCTGAGATTTACTATCGGGTCTAGGCGTACCAGACAACCCTATGCGATACCCTACGTTTGTAAAATAGCGTAAAGCCGCTCTACGCTTTACAGATAAGCCACAATGACACTCATCAGCAATCAATACCTTGGTACGTGCTACCCATTCTAACACTTCCTCGTTGCGTTTTTTAATTGCTGTAGATAGTTTTTTCGAATTTTTAGACTTAGTACCCAAAGAATGAGCTAAAGCCTCATAACTAGTAACAACAATGTCACCAACTTCCCATTTACCTTCTGAAAAAAATCCAATCTTAATATCATCTTTAATAAGATGCCCCCGAATATCTAAGGTTGCTTGTTTAACCAGATCCTTACCCTGGGTAACAACACAGGCAGGATAATGCCCAATATACCTAAGACACCCAGCTATAATAGCAGTTTTACCCGCTCGAACGGCTGCAGAAACGATAGAGTATTTAGACTTGACAGCTATACGTATAGCATGATACTGAAATTCACTAAGCTCTAAATCATCTACCTTAATCTCCCCTTTTGGCTCATACTCTTTTGTAAAAGACACGGCACAAGAATTTTCGGTTGACTTTAATAAATTCTTTAATCTATTCCAACACCCCGAAGGTAGCGTTTGCGTTTTCTCATTGTAAAGACAACAGGTGCCATCCCACCCATTCTGATAGGCTTGTGTGTATTCATACCCAGGGACCGTATACGAAAATGACTTCTTAATTAACTTATGGAGCTGCTTGTCCCGAATGGTCGGATAAAGATAAAGTCTCTGCGGGGATACTTGTATTAGAAATTTCATTGGCTCTTTGTATGTTGGTTTCTATTTCTTTGTATTTAACCGAATTACGTTTCAGTACCCTAATAGCATTACGACGAACACTATCTACTCCAATTTTCAAAGCATTAAAAGTTGTCCTGTGGTAGTGCCTCACAAAACAACCCAAAGCCAAGAGCTGGTGATACCCATAAGCAGCCATACGAATGGCCATATCATCGTCGTCACCAAGACCAATCCCAAAGGCTTCGTCTAGAGTACCAATATCTTTAAACAAGGAACGAGGAACACAACAGCAAAAGAAGGATAAAGGGAGTTTTCTACCACCCACAACAATACACTTAAACTTAAACTTGGCATCCAGTTTAAGTGCATACTTATGAACGTCGCCCGTAAACTTGGGTAATCCTAATCGCCATCGGTGATTAACATTAAGTAGCCCCTGCCAAGCAATATTGCTATCCGTTACAGGACCTACAGCACCTATTTTCTTATCCGAAGCAAATGGTCTAAGAAGTTTCTTATCCCACCCAGCCGTAACTTCTGTATCATTATTCAGCAAAATAATAAATTTACCTTTGGCTTCAGCAATCCCCTGATTAACAGCTTTAACGTAACCTAAGTTTTTTAAGTTCCGAACAAGTTTACAATGCACTCTCGGTCTCGTTGCTTGTCTTCGTATCATGGAAAACGCATCTGGTGAACTAGCATTGTCTACCCAGATCAGCTCATAAGGAGTTGAGGTATGTGCCCGAATACTCGCAAAACACTGAACCGTCTTATGCGTCTCATTATGAACCGGAACAATTATAGATATATCGGGTTTGAATTTTTTTATAGGTTTAGACATGTAGTGGTGCTCCAGCAGATTTTAAACATTTATTTTTCATTGCTCGATATTTTGGAGTATCCGAAAAGCCCGCATGTATTACTAACTCATGCGAATGGAAAAATCCCGTATACAAACCCTTTCTAGCAGCTCTCTTCGACACTTGATAATCAACACCGTATATTATACCTTTGGGGTGCCCTCCCATTTCCAAAAACATTTTTCTAGGAGACAAGCGACATACCCCATTGACCATCCACGTATCCGGATGGTACGTATAATAAACAGTACCCCCAGGAACATGAGCACGACTACCACGAGGTTTTCGATACATACCCCTACCAGATCGCAAAGCAAATGTGTTATTACGCCAAGGCATATCCCATGATAACATACAAAGCTTAGGCTCATTTGTTACTTCATACGCGGTTATTAATTTCTCAGGGAAATTATAAGGAACCTCCACATCGTCGTCTACTTTAATAATATAGTCACCCTTGGCCGCTTCGGCTAAATAATTAATAGCCTCCATACCTATATTCTTATTAGAACCAAACACATTGGATATACGATCATCGCATTTTTTGTAGTCCTGCAACCAATCAAAAGTCCCATCGTTGGAAAAGTTATCCCAGATCAAAACCTCACATTCCACGTCACCCAAATTAGACACTAACTCTGGTATATACTTTGTAGAGATTTCAAATCTATTATAGGTTAATATTAAAATTGATACTAGCATATCAATCTTTAACCGCATACCAAACTGAAGATTTTTTTGTAAGTACAGGATTCCCGATTAGTTCCATAACAGCACGCTTTACCCCACTAAACTGCGTACTAAAATCATGACCAGCTATAATCCCACCCTTTTTAACTTTTGGTAACCACAAAAAAATATCATTACGAACAGAGCTATATGTATGATCTGCATCAATAAAAACCATATCAAACTGTTCTATCTTAGGGTATAACTTAGATGCATCATCCGTTTTTAATCGATGGATCTTAACAGATTTATAAATACCATACCTAACAAGATTTTTTCTAAAAGCTTTCTCAAAATCCTCCTTATAATACTTAGCATAAATCTTTGGATCCGTATGTTTTGTACCCAAAAACGTGTCTACCGCAATAACTTTTATACGCTTATTAACTATTAAATCCGCAACAGAACATATAGATCTACCCCTGTACACACCCAATTCTACGGACAAAGATCCCTTTGGTAGCATACTGTACAAAGACCTGTATACAGAGACATCACCCGCTGAAAACCAACCATTTGGAAGTGTTTTAACATTCATGTTTTTCTCTACTTTACTCCTTGAACATTTAGACTAATTAATAAACCATTCTCTTTATCCATGTGCGGATAATATGCTTGAGAATAATCGTCAAATCCAGCATGAATTCCTGTAAAAACTTTTGACCAATCCCAATACTCAATATCATGAAATCCCGAATTAGTCAGTATTTTATACAGACTGCTGTAGTCATAAACGGTTTTATGATATATAAACCTATTCGGTAATATTTCCCACCTGCCATACAAGGGACCAACAACCCGATCCAGATCCCCAGAATCTTCATAAACCTTAATCAATTTATGAAAATCCGGTACGGCTATTCTAAGTATACCTTTTGGGTGCAAAACACGATGCCATTCTTTAAGTACAGAAACAACCTCGGTACGATCAAAATACTCCAGGACATGGGAAGCATAGATTAATCCAATAGACTCATTAGCAAACATCTCTAAAGAAGTAACGTCAGTCTTAAAATCGACATGGGAATAATCACTAACATCAACGTGTATGTAACCCGGTAAAAAGCGCTTACCACAACCAAGATGTACTTTAGGAAGGTGATCAAGCATTTTTATCCTCTAGGAAGAAGGTATTTATTGACACACAGATCTCGCGAATGTCAACCTTTTCCAAAGTCAGAGAAGATGGTAACCAAAGACCCCTGCTAGAGATATCAGACGAAACGGACAATGAAGAAATACACGAAATACCTCTGTATGGTTTCTGAGAATGAATCGGAGGATAAAATTTTCTTGTCGCTATATTTTGATTTCTAAGATACTCATGCAAACGATCCCTTTGATCTTGGCTATCTAAGAGAATGCTCATAAACCAAGGAATAGCATCCCCGTCAACCGGGCATAAGATTTTTGGGTTTCTTAAATACTTACTGTATTGCTTATGAATTAATCTTTTCAAAGCCATTCGATCTTTAATGTTGGACAACTGAGAAAGACCCAAAGCCGCTTGAAGATCTGTAAATTTAAAATTGTACCCTATGGTGTCGTGAATATCCAATCCGGGCTGTAATCTTCCAAAGTCTTTTAGTTTAACAATCTTTTCAAAAATATGGTCATCATTAGTTACAATGCACCCACCCTGACCCGTTGTAATGAGTTTATGAGGCGTAAAGGAGTATACCCCCACATCCCCATAGGTACCTGCAAAACGCCCCCTCAGACAGCTCCCAAACGCCTGACAAGCATCTTCTATAAGCCAAAGCCCATGATCCCGACAATAAGACCGAACTCTATCAATATGACCTAAATTACCATTAATATCTACGTATATAAGAGCCTCAATTCCACTAATTTTTTGAGTACACCACCGAATTTGATCAGAATCCACACAAAAATTTCTACGATCAATATCTATTAATATTGGCTGCGCCCCTGCCCACACCACAGAATTCACAGAAGCGATCATGGTATAGTCCGGAACGACAACTCCCGTAATCTTACCAGGGGTTATCCCAACACCTCTAAGAGCCAAATACAGACCAACAGTACCACTAGGAACCATAATGGCATAGCGAGCCCCCACAAAGGAGGCAATAGCCTGCTCTAGTTCTTTAGTCTTTTTATGTTCTGTAATCCATCCCCCACTTAACAAATATTCGTTAACGGCTGCAATATCATGCGGGGTAATCCACGGCTCTACCTGATGGATCATAGTATCAGCTCTCTATCCTCGTTGTCATCATTAACATCATAAGGCCCATTCTTAGCTTCTAACATTCGAGTATCATTCTCCAACACAGTAAATCCACAACCACCCCAGTAAGAAATATAAATATCCCCAGCATGCAAAACACACGTATCAACCAAAGTATTGGATCCGTCTTCTTTTGAGTATGTTCTAGCTTCTACGGACCCAGAAAAGACAACAACTATTTCTTGTGTTTTTATATTTACCCGTGGTCTAAATATATGCCTATGGTTTCGCATAACCTGATCTTTGTTGTAGCAAAACGATCCAACCTGCAAAAAATCATACTTACTCCCATAAAAGTGTAAACCTTTTTCAAAGTTATTAAAATTATCTACAATCGCCAAAGTAAAACCATCCTCTTTAATTTCGCGCATATTTCTCTTCCTCCATCACGTTAAATATCATATCATCTATCAAAGCGTCTATCTTTATTCTAGGTTCCCAACCTAATACCCTATGTATCTTCTCCGGATCACCCCGGAGATCTGGCACCTCTTTAGGTCGTTTATACCTATCATCAAACTTAACATAATCATGCCAATCCATACCCAATCGATCAAATACTTTTGCAACAAACTCCTCAACACTATAGTGTTCCCCGGTGGCCACTACAAAATCGTCAGGCTCATCGTGCATCAAAATCTTGTACACAGCTTCCATGTAATCCTTACTATGCCCCCAATCCCTCCTAGCAGAGAGATTACCCAAAGTTACATTGGGCTGCTTATTTAACTTTATTCTTACAGCAGAACGCACTACTTTCTTTGTAACAAAAGTTTCACCACGCCTAAAACTCTCATGGTTAAAAAGCACCCCATTACTCACAAACATACCGTACCCATCTCTGTATGTACGAAACATCCAATACGCAGCTAACTTTGCTACACCATACGGTGAACAAGGCTGGAATTGTGTTGTTTCATTCTGAAGTGGTGGGGACATACCAAACATTTCACTACTAGATGCCTGATAAATCCTCGTATGATTCTTCAGCGATGAGTTCCGCACAGCCTCCAAGACCCTAGAAGGCCCAATAGCATTCGCATCCAACGTATATAAAGGCAAATCAAAACTAACTCGAACATGACTCATACTAGCCATATTGAAGATAAGATCTGGTCTTAGGTCATGTATAATATTTTCGATGCTTCCGTTCAAATCTCCATACACTAAATGCACAAGCTCTTGGGGTTGTAAAAGATGATCAATTCTACTAGTAGCAATACTACTAGATCGCCTAACAATACCATACACATCGTATCCCTTCTCTAAAAGTAGCTCTGCAAGATAGCTACCGTCCTGGCCCGTTATTCCTGTGATCAAAGCTATTGGATTTGTCATATTAACCTCATAGTACATTCGATAAAACTTTTTTAAACTGTTTAATCCTTACAGGCCATGAATGGTACTCTAGAGCATGAGCACGACCCATCTTAGCAATCTCTTCGCGCTTACCTGGATGATTCAAATAATATTTAATCTTTTGTAAACCATCCTCTACCGTATTGAAAGTAATTAAATGCTTACCCGGCAAAAAATGTTTTTCCATACCGTTAATTCTATAGGTAATGTGTAATCTCCCAGATGCTACCGATTCAAATAATCTTCTATTGTAGTAGCCATAAACATCATAATGATTAATCCCAAGATTAATACTAGCACGACGAAGAACCTTAGCATACTGATCTCGCATAACCCAAGGTTTTGAATGGAATGGCCACTTACCCCCATACACAACCAGATTAAACTTTCTATTAACTCGGACAATAAATTCTTTTCTCAATTTACTTAACGGAAATTTATTCGAATTAAAATTAGACCCACCAAAAAAAACTTCCTTATCCACATCACATTCCCATTCTTTAAACTCCTCTGGACAAAAAGAATGATAGAAAGTCCCAACATGTTTAATACCAACCTGATGATACAGACCTATTTGTTTTTGACTCTTATTAGTAATTAAAATACTATCTAAGTATTTGGCCCTGGCTGATATTAAGGGCACTACTCTATCACCTCTCTGATCTCCATACCACATAATTATCTTTGTTCTTGGTGATACTCGCTTAATACCCTGAAATACATTGGGGGTAATATGTTCATTCTTTAATACAAAAAACACATCTGGCTTTATCTTAGATAATTCCTGAATAAAATTATTAATATCTTTTGGAAGGCTCTTCCACTTTGTAACCTTCGGTAGAGGCACTCTTATGTAATTGACCCCAATTAAATGCAAATGCCTCTCCAACATACCCTGTTGAATAGATACTAGAGTAGTCATTGCATACCCCAAGACTTTCCAACATTAACAACAACCTGTTTTTTTGTTTTACATTCACTATACAATTTTTTATTTTTTGCAAAATAAGTAGTCTGATTATAATAAACCGAATTTTTCCCATGAGGTAAATGAATCATACTTGTTAGATTATTCAATAGAACTGGTTTAAATCCAGCTATACGTGCCCTATATATTACGTCACTGTCCTCTGCCCCATACCCTATATATCGCTCATCCCAGCCATTAACATGCCGCAGCCAAGCAGTAGGTAAACCAATACAACACCCTTCCCCATGCATCTTCGTATGCTTATCCTGCCTACACCTTGCTAATAAAGCATCGTATTGTTTTTGAATATGGATTGGATCATCATTAATTTTATACCTCAAAAAGTATGTCCTACACAAAACCATATATTTTTTATTCCTGCGTAATTGGTTATACACAACCGAAAAAAAGTTAGTCGCAAAAATCTGATCGGCATCTGTAGAACAAAACCACTTAGTATCTGTTTCTTTAATACCTATATTAATTGCCCTAGCCTTATGAAAAATTTTGGTGTTTCTATTAACTCTAATTACGCGGACAAAATCATATAGTGAGGAAAAAGGAATCAAGCTATTAGAACTACCAAAATCTACAATTACAACTTTTGGTACCGTATCCTGATTAGAAAGCGAGCTAAGGCAATATGATAAATGCTTTTCCCTATCTTTACAGGCTATAACAACAGTGAGATCCATAATATTAAAACTCAAAAAGTATATTGAAATACATAATTATCACGTTCAAACGCCCTTTTTACTATTTTAATAGAATTGCTATCATAGTATACCCTATAATGTTTATGCTTCGTAACATTTTTTCTAGGTAATTTAATCTTAGCTATGTTTAAAAGATCGCATACCTTAGAAAAGTCCTTATCCATAAATTCCTGCTTTCCAATAAAGTCTAAAACATCTTTACCACTTATCCTTAAAAAGTCACTGAACCCATTTTTAAATCTATGAAGCCCATCAAAGTTAAAGTACCAATCAATATATTGATTAAATGATAATGATTTTGCTTTTTTTGCTAAAACACTCCCACCAGGATTAGTCTTAAAATACAAATAATGGGATAGCATCACAGACCAGGGATTTCGCACAAAAGCAAATTTAAAAGTTGTATCCCACACACTAGGTAAAACTATATTTTTTATTTCCAATGCTGTTAAATGCTCATTCAATAGCATTTTCTTCTTAGTCAAAAATGTTAACTTTATCGTCATAGCATCTTTACGATCAAGACTACCAAGAACACTACGTATACTAGTACCTCCAGTCTTCGGTACATGAACAAAAATAAACTTATGCCTATTAGAACAAATCATGCAAAAACTTTACGGTAGCGATCTATGATCTGAGCAGGATCCAAAAATCCCGGCAATTTATTATCATTGTACCAAGGCTCTAACAAATATTTCGCATATAGGTCGTCATCCTTATCGATCTTAATTACCAAATCCATCAAATAATCCAAAATTTCATTCTCTTTTAGATTTTCACCATAAGGATGGATAAAACTTTTTGGATTAAAATCCTTATGAATAAGAGGATTTCCCCAATATATTGGAATGGAATTAACTAACATAGGATCAGTTAGCTTTTCAGATATATACCCTGGATACGAACTATTTTCAAAAGCTACAACGAACTTATATGGCTTAATAAAATTTACCTTTTGAGTATAAAAATCATGTGCAAATCTAGATGCACGCGCATTATTATAATTACCAATAAAGGGCATATTGTTGCGACAACCACCGGGAGAATCAACCCTCTTATACTTAGAAAGCATATCAAAAAATTTATTTCTAATTCCAACATTATGACCAAATATAAAAGCACAAAACTTAGTCTTACTGCGGATAGTTTTCTCTACATCTAAAGACTTCTTAACTTCGATTAAATTACTACCAACACCCAATTTAACTATATTCGGTTGGCGAAAATATTTTGGGTTCTTAATCATACTTTGATAATCTGGCCCAAAAAGCCAATCGGCACGCCCAATAGGTGGTCTAACATTTTCCGGGTTATAATATATTCTCTTATACCTTCCCGGCTTTATAACCCGATTACTAATAATAAAATCAGGATTATTGGATAGTACAAAATTAAAATGTTTTTTTATATAGTGCATTTTTAAGAAAAAATGATCTATATTGGTTGGCTTACCAAAATAAAGAATATTATGAAACGCAATCTTAATAGTTCTCAATTAATTAAACTCCTAATATGTTTTCGCTTTCGTAAATGAACACTAACTACATATTGCATCTCTTCTCGAATATCCTTACGATTTAATAAATTATTTATTTTATCTACTTCCTTTGCTGGGATTTCCTTTTTCCATTTTCTATTAGGTCTCGTATCTGGAACACTCTCTTTATTTGCTTTAACTTTAAATCCTAAAAAATTTGAAATAAGACGTAGTTGATTAGGCAAATCCCGTATAAGCTTTTCATACGAGACAACGAGCAACTGATCCTTAATCATGCGCTTCATTTGTTCCATCTTAGCTCTGTGAGCAATCCATACCAGCGTAGCTCGCTCATACATGGATAGTCTATGGTAATACTCAGCAATAGTATGAGTAATCCCAGAAGGTCCTGTAGGTATCGAAAACTTCTTCCACCTATTCCCAGATCGCCTAGTACGCATAGAACTATTACGATGGATCAAACTAGTAATAGTTGGTAGTGCATTTCTTTCAATACCAATAAATCTTGCATGAGGAAACATATACAACAGCGAATCGGCTATCCATATAGCCCCATGAGTTTTGTCTGCATAATGTCTAGGATAATATTTCCTCTGATATTTATTATATGCATGATATATCTTAGGCAATACCGAATCTAATTTATTGGGATAGTAAATCCCTTGCTCACACCAATTCCTAATCAGGACAATCAAACTTCCTTCTTTTTTATCTACATCCGTTACGGTACCCGCACATACAGGATTACTGGTAATGATACGCCCCAACCAATGAGTACCAGATCGCCCACACCCTACAATAAATATCTTCTGAGCCATCTAGCACCCTTCACCGATCTCAAACTTAGGACCGAACCTAGAATAGTATGCAACCTCCTTATTAGAGGCCGGAACATAATCCCATGGATTAAATCCATACCAAAGACCCCAAAACGGAGTACCACAGTATTTTGCAGGGCACGGGGTTGGTCCATTAGTCAATCGAATATTACCCTCTTTCAAATTACCCAAACGCCTACCCCGCAAACCATAACAGCGAGAAACGTTACCATCAATGTCCATAAATAAAAAACTATTGCCAGCATCACACTGCATGCCGTGAAAGAAGCCAGCACCGTTAGCATACATCCGCTGTTCCTCAGCTCTATACTTATTAATTTTTCTAAGTACCCGTCTATGTTTAACCGTATAAGCTTGAGGATAAGCCCCTCTATGATCCTTAATACTTCCCGGCTTTCCCCTAATAAAAGGCCATGTTAATACAGGCGATCCTGCAGGTATCATCTTTTTTAGTCTCTTTATTTTATCTTCATACCCACCAACCTCCCAGGGACAAACAACGGTCTTAAGAATCATCGTGTAACCACGTCGCCATCCATAACTAAAATTTTTCATATATAGATCTTGCGCTTTCTTGTCTTTATCTAAGCGCCAACCATGGTAGGTTGCTGTTACTTGACCTAACATATCTGGATCTACTTTATCAATAGAGGAAGCAAATCTACTGTTAGTTAAATTAGTATGAAGTTCTACTTGAATGTTTTCCTTATTTAGGGCTACAATTAAAGGCCCAATCTGCTTTACCAAGGTAGGTTCGCCACCACTAATCGTAATATATATATTTTTATGGTATTTATCTCGTACTTTTTTAAATCCATCTACTACTTTACTAATCCCACCCATCTTATCAATCAAGGTAGGAACTGAAGTTTTACTCTTCCAGCCAATGCAGTAGGGACAACCCATAACACAATGATGAGTAATAACCCAAACCCAGTTCAGTCCATCAGGATCTCTTCTATTAGGGTAGTCACCTAACTGAAAATCACCATTCGGAAGCTTGTAAATATGCCGCTTCATGTCTGACTCCTTGGAAACAAATCAAAGGAACGAGCCCAAGTAAAGAATGAATTTTTAATTTCTTCTAAATAAGTAACGTACACATCGGGCGTACAGTACTTAAGAGGGAAATTTTTTCCTATGGGATTTATCTTAATACCAAAATACTTCAACAAAGAAAATCTTGAATCATTATTATCACCAAAAAATAATACAGGTTTTCTCTGGGACATAGCCGGTAATATCCCATGCAATCTACCAGTGAATACACGAGAGCTTCTTGAGTATTGACGTAAAGCTATACTTGGATTACCATAATCAAATATATGGCTAGTCACATTCTTAGCAAACTTCCTAGAAAATTTGTTCTCTTGAATCGCAATAACTTTTTTCCCCGGAAGTCTATTAAACATATTAATCTGCCAATTTACTAGATCCCTAGCGAAACCAAGAATTGTATACCCTTCGGGGGTTAAGTCTAAGGGATCAAAATAAGCAGTAGGGCACCCAACAAATGTAGCAGGGATACCACATTTTTTACAGACTGATACAGTTTCCGGATCTCTACAACCAATTGGGGGTGTGATATATTTAATAACTTCAGTATAATACTTAAATCTAGGGCCCCAACCACTTGCAGAAATACAAATTTTTGGTACATTGATCTTTGGCAAAATAGCCATTGCATCGCTATTTCTCGGTGCTTTAGCCAGTATAGTCGATCCGGGGAGCAAAACAAAATCGCAAGAGTTTAGCCTAGCAATAGCCTTATTATCAGGGATCGAGAACATAGAATATGACACATGCGGTTTTGGTATATCCAAAAGAGTAGTTATAGCATGCTCAATTAATCTATTACCCAAGTTGCCTTTTGGCTGATCTATAGTAATAAGACCATATTTCATATTATTCCTTTTTTCCAGTACGCCTGTACTGCCAATACCTAGCACGGTTTAATTTCAAAGTATTTTTTTGCACCGCAGAAAGCCCATCTCTGTTCATTAGTTCCTGCCACGTAGGGTGATATAAGTGAACCGGCATTGCCTTTACTTTATGGGACTTCATCCCAAACCTAGTTAACCTAAGAAATATGTCATTATCTTCAGCCCCCCACCCTCGATAAGTCTCATCAAATAAACCCACAGAATCCACAACCGATCTCAAAATACACTGATGACTGTGGCAATTGGGTAATGGAGGCTTTATGCATTTCTTTTGCTTCATCAAAGCCAAGTGCTCTCCCGATTTTTTAATCTTCGGATCAGTGTTGTAAAATTCACTGTAAGTAAAAACAGTAGAAGATGCATGATTAAGATGATCTTTTAAATAAAATTTAGGTATAACGCAGTCCGAATCCACAAATAAAACATAATTCCCCGATGCAACATTAATCCCACAATTCAAAGCACGACCACGAGCCCATATCCTATCATCCCTATCCACTCTAACGTATTTTGCTCCATACTTATCAGCCATTTTATTAATACGAAGTGCGTATTTGGAAGCACTAATGTAGTCAACCAAAATAATCTCATACGATGGATGATTTTGCATATTTGCAGCATGCAAACAGAAATCCAAATGCTCCAAGTATACTAGAAAAGTATCTGATCTAACTTGAATCGGAATTATAATTGAAGCATCCAAATTACCCTCAAAAACGATTATAATATAGATTGTTTATAAACAAGGCATCTCCAGCCGTAAGTTTACCCAACTTATGAGTAGAAAGATTATATAGATTAAAAAGCTGAAATCCGTAACCCTCAAGCAAACTATTAATCTCACAAAAAAGAGGTTGATCTTTATAAGCTGCATAAAACATAACTTCAGTTACAATAATCTTAATTCGATCCATAACAGTACCAATACCATTAATAGCACCAACCTCCCCTCCTTGTATATCCAGCTTAATCATATCAGCCTTTGGTACCATCTTATCAATCCTAACCATAGGGACATTAACCGTATCAACTATTTCAACTCGTTGCCCATTATAACGAGCAGATTGAGCACTAGGAGATAACACAGATCCAGTACCTATATATTTTGTTATATTAAATTTAGTAGACCCATTAACTTCACCAAGAGCAAAATTATAAACTTTAACATTGATCTTATCCCTAAACTGCTTTCTCAGACCTTTTGCTAAATCTGGGCGACCCTCAAATGCATGAACAACACAGTTAGGCCATAGTTTTAAAAAAGTCTGTGTCGTTGATCCTACACAAGCTCCACCATCAACTATAGTTGGTTTTTTTATACCAACTAAAGATAATAAAGCCCGAGCATCATGATAAATACTACGTTTGGCCATTTTACCATGAACTCCAGGGACAGAGGCAGTTACTTTACCCATTATATACTCTCCGGATATTCTTTTTACGCAAACTAATCAAATCTTTTTTATTCTTTCGATCTTTCAACCACACAAAAAGATACATACCAGTGTATAAAGGGTAGGAAAATTTTACATCCACCTTACTACTATGGACATTAGAATCATAATTAAATTGATCTTTAGGAGATTCCCATGGGTGAATACACGCAGCCTGAGAAGAATTAACTGGACCATACCTAACTAAGGAATACTGACTAATGCCCAAATCATTAAGCATGGATATCAATAGAGTTGAGGTTACATGCGTAGGGTGCCCAACCCAATTAGACCAATAAAAGCGCAAATTATGGGATTCCAAAAGTTTGTCAAAATCGAAGCACGGACCTTCAATATAAATATACTCATCAGCCGTTTGCAAAGCTTTACTCAAAACTGAATATACCATGTCCGTAGACTTCAAATGCTCCAAAAAGTGCCCCATCGTTACAACCCTAACACACTTTCTAGGTAGATCTAATGCGGTCACATCTTGCAATAAACAAGGAATACCAATTTTATTTAAATTTTTTACTTTATGCGGATTAAGATCAAACCCCAAACCTTTTTTTAACTTCATCTTTTTCCTAGCAAACTCATAGCAATAACCCTTACCTGTACCGAAGTCAAAAAAGTCATATCCAGTAAACTGCATAGAAACTCCTAGCTACGATTCTTAGCCCGATTATCCCCCACGATCATACTTAAAATTAAATTAATGTTTAAAATTATTGAAGTATGTGTAAAAAGTATTGTTCAAGCTCTTCAGTAACATTATCCCAGGAAAACTTAGGATCTTGGGATGTGACTAAGCCATTTCGCCTAAGTTTGGCTCTCAGATTCTTATCACCTAACAAAATAGATGCCCCTGTCTGAAGTCCAGAATGGCTTCTAGATACCACCACAGCATTGTACCCTGACTTGATATAGTCCTGACTTCCCCCGTCGTCAGTAGTAACTACAGGGCAGCCACAAGCCATTGCTTCTAACTGCATAAAAGAAAACCCCTCCATTTGATTCGCCGAAACAAATATCGTAGACTGGTTATACAGCTCGTGGATCTTATCCTGAGGCGTATTCAATCCGTGCATCTTAAGTAGCTTATATCCCCGCAAAGACCCTTCCACCAGATGACCACCCTTCCAAGGTCTTGGTGATCCATAATATAGAATGTCATACTTTTTAGGAGTCTTCGGTACAAATTTAAAATGCTCAGGGTTAATACCCCCAGGGATGATAGGAATATGCTCTTTTACTTTTCTAAAACGCTTTATATAGTTGGCAGAGAAAGTAGAATTTGCTAAAAAATGAAAATTCTGCCGAAGTGCTTTGATTGGGATGTTCGGATCTTTATACAAAGCCTCGGGGGCCAAAACCCAAAACACCCGCATCCTAGCTTTAGTTTCTATGGCTACTGGGTATTGCTCTGCAAGATTAAACAAAGCAATGTCGTAGACACGATGAGGTAACTTAGAAATCTTTTCTACTTCAACATCGCTTTCCATCCAGCCGCACGGTCTTCCGGGTGGGGTATAAATTCTAACAAAGTGCCCACGTTTTTTTAATCTATTAGCAACTTCTATAATTCTTCTAATACCCCCCACACACAATAAATGCGGTTCGATAAAACATATTCTCATTGAATGATACCTTTGACTGCAGCAATAAAGTTATTAACACACTTACTCCATGTAAAGCGTTTTACTAGCTGTAAACCATTAGACACTAATCTACTTCTTTTTTCTGAATCACGGAGTAACTGAATTACTGAGTCCGCAAGAGCCTCTTTATTTCTTGGGGGAATTAACAAACAATTGTAATCATTTTTCAGATACTCATCAAGGCCAAAATTTCGTACTGAAACAACGGGAGTACCACAAGCCATTGCTTCCAAGGTAGGAAGCCCAAAACCTTCATTAATAGACGGTGATACCCACACAGTACAAGAAGAATAAATATGAGGCAAAACTTGCTGTGGTGGATTTATTATAAGACTGTGCGGGCTTAATAATTTATGGAACTGGGTAGTGTCTTTCGGTGTCTTTGCAGATAAATATAAGAACAGAGTTCTAGGGAAGTTCTTAATAATACGATGAGACGCTGCCATAAAAACATCAGAGGATTTAGCAGATGATTCATGATACAAAGTACCCACTACAGGAACAGCTTTAGTAGGAAGATGGTGCGACACAAAATAGTCATCTACCCCAGGATGAACGACGTAGATCTTAGTATGCCTAGCTTGTCTAGCAACTTGTGCTAACCAAGCAGAAGTAGCAATAATCCCATCGTAGCGAAAATTAAGATTAGCCACCTCCTTTGCATAATCCTGCGTACCAAACCCTTGAAGAAATAATATATGAGGAACATCAGGCATGCTCCCAAAAGATACCCCATCAGCAAAATTAATCAAAACATCGCACGGGGGTATTGTATATCTATTGGGCTCAGATACCTCAACGATCTCATACGGAGGGTTCTTAGGCCCATACCAAAGAATCTGCTTTGGAGAATATTTATAGGCACCGACTATAACACTATGACCCGCATTAGCCACATGATGAGCTAATCGCAAAATAACTTTGGTCCCCCCAGACAACTTAGTATGAGGGCACATAAAAGTAAATCTCATATCTTTTTCCCCCTATCTGCCCAATACAACTTACGAGCAATTTTTCTTTCTTTGTCTGCATCATACTTATGAGCATTGACACTAGCTTCGCCTTTATGATAGACAAAAGCATCCTTACGCCATGCAACTTTATATCCTAACCTCTGGGCACGATCAATGAAGTCACTCTCTTGCCCATAAAGCTTGTACTTAGGATTGAATCCTCCTAATTCTGTCCAGAGTGCTTTTCTAAATACTAAACAGAAACCACTAATAGGATCTTTCATAATCTCGATTTTTCCCTCATACTTGGTTGCTTCTTCGTAGGTAGCTATTCTTTTTTGTGGGCTATGGCAATTATTAGTAGACGGGCCTACAAATGCAATCTTTTTGTCAGATCCCAAAGGGTCAATTAGTTTCTTAAGCCAACCTGGATACACAATAGTATCCGAATTCAATAAGCAAACATACTTCAATGGGCTTTTATCGATAAGAAAATTCCAAACTTCAGTAAGGCTCAACCCACTACCATAATTGTCAAAAAAGGTTAATAGATAAGGATAGTTTGTATTTTTTATAATGCTACCGACACAAGCATGCTCAATCTTAGGTACCTTGTAGCCCACAACAATAATATTGACAGCATTACCGTTCATAATTCATCTTCCTCACCTTGGACTAACCACCCCCTACCCAGTATATTTATAGGATATAGCTTAGTAGTTCTGTTAAATACTCGTATCTGTTTTTCAGCCAAGGAGTTGAGTAAAACTTCACCTTTCCTGAGACTCACCTCAGTCCACAACAATTTAGCAATACCATAGGCATCGTATAGATCTTCACTAACTTCAGTGTTGTTAGCTTTTGACGTAGGATCATAAGGGCGAAAATCCACACCCCACTTTTTCTTAATCGCACGACCCATCATAAACTTGTCCGCATGGCCATGATCCGCAGAAAACATTTTTACAGAAAAAGGATCATATAAACGCAAAGGTATTCTTTTTCGAAAGCATACCATACGAGCAATAGCCCCAATCTCGCCAATATAATGAGATCGACGCACTTTACCTAAAGCGTAGTCTTCAATCGCAACGTAATCCGGATGATGAAGATCTAACATACTACTCAGCATATTCTCCCAAACAAGCAGCCTGTACAAAGAAAAGAGCTGCCAATCCCCATGATCTTTTTTTATCTGCTTTAGCGGCAAGTGCCATAGATGCTCTTTTAGGTTTTTTTCTAGTGTATGCTTGTCTGATACAAACCAAAAGTTACTCAGTGCCCCATCCGTAAGCTCAACAATCCCTGAGTGATTTAATGAAATGTCCCAACCTTGAACCTTAGTCATTACTAACTGCCTCAAACACAGGAACATAATGCTTATCACCGCTCAAAGGAGGATAACTCTCCACCTCAATCAACAAATCTTTAAAATGATCAGGACTATCATGTGCAATAAAATGACTATTCAATAGATAGTCAAGTAAAGCAAAAGAACTGGTCAATACGTTGTGAGATTTTGTATAGAATGAATAAGACGAAGGATCTTGTAAACCCAAGTTCGAATCCGCAATTGAGAAGTCTAACAAATTCATATCCAAGGGGTAACATGTCTTTTTTGGATCATCTATTTTAATTATGTCTTTGATACTTTGGATTCGGTAACATACTTCTTGCCTAGATCCATCAATAACCGTTACTAAGATTTTCAAAGCCCATGGATACTTCTTATGAATTAAAAAACCACCACGTTGTTCTTGACGTTGCGCTGCACTCTGCTCTGCATCTAGGATAGGTAGTTCGTGGAACTGATCAATACCATCCCAAGAAACCGTGTTAGAAAAGCACAGTAAATTTAGATAATCTATTATATATTTCTGGGTCAATCTAAGAATCTGTCGATTCACGTCCATTAGGATAATCCTTAAACATAGCTATTGATATTGGATCCTGCGAAATAGAAGACCATTCTTTACTCAACCTGTCCCCTACTTTATAAATAGATAATTCTAAATTTTTTACTAGATCAAGAAGATCAAGTAGAGGTTTTGTATTAGGCATCTTTCTGCCCTTTACCCGCGCACTATACTTAGCGTAACCCCGAATAGCATCCCCGATCTCTGCGTAATAATAATGACTAGTCCATACCGCCTGTTTATCTTTTGTAATTCTTAACTTTTGAATAATGAAGGTATGGGTATCACTAACTAATCTTGTATGGCTATCGAGAAGACCTAGTATGTGATATCCAGTTGGTTTTTTCGCATCAGACATTACACTACTTCCTTTTTCCCCACGGACCATTGAGTATCGGGCTTGTTTTATTAATATTAGCCAGGTCATCAGCCGTAGGAACAGCCAATCCCGAGATTTGCATTCGCCAATCCTTGATCATACTTATGTATGGCCGTAAAATCTCTTGAGGCAGATCCTTACCAGTAATCTCGTAACCCGACCCTACATTACATTCCCCCAAAATTTCTAAACCCGTCATATCAAACAGCATAGATTCCTGTTTACTGTGGATAGGATGAATAGGAGAAAAAGCAACATTGTGCCCAACTACCTGGTTATTTTGCCGCACAGGAAGGAGTAGCAAACCTTTAGGAAACCTAAGCTCAAGCCGACTAGATCCCCCTTTCCATAAATTAAGATTAAACTCGTTAGCAATGCCCAACACAAGTTTGCCGGAGTACGTCTCACCGATACACAAAAAACTTTTAGACTCTTCGATCATGAATCACCCCTAACTAGAAATAATCTCGTCTATAGCATTTTTCCAAAGTTTATAGTTTTTGCTCATGTCGTAATTCTCAAGAACATAATTCTTAGCGTTATCCAACAAACGCATTCTAAGATCAATATCCTCTACCAAGTACATAACGGCATCGTACCAATCCTTCGGATTATTAATCAGCAATCCAGTCTCACCATCCTCAATTGTTTCTTGATAAGGACCAAAATCAGAAGCAATGGTTACAGCACCTTGGGCTGTATATTCGATAAACTTAAGATTAGATTTTCCTCTATTAAAATTAATATAGGTAATAGGAGCAAGACCAATATCAAAACTTAACTGACTAAACATCGCATGAAAGCATTCGAATGGCACAAAAGGAACCACGTAGGTATTCGGTATTCCCAGATCAATACGCCATAGCTTAATGTATACTTCATCTTCCCTGGCAAGTCTTTCGATAGCAGATTTTGCCAGAGCAACATCTTTTTCATGCGTGTGTGATCCTTGCCACCCAACCACTGTCTTTGCTGAATTTTTAGGTGGTGTATGGAACGCACTTAATTCTAAAGAATTTGGCAACACATATATTCGTTTACAGTAGGGCTCATAGACTTCCTTTAGATTCTCCGTAGCAACAAATAACGCATCCACCTTTCCCAGAAAGTACTTAATGTTATCCTTTACCGCTTTTTTACCAAGGATATTATGCGCAGGATTCCAGGGCTCGACACAAAAAAGATTATCGTCTATCTCGTAAACTATCTTACAGCCTTTGGCCTGCATCCGAAGCATGTTCTCAAAAACTTCAGCTTTGTACTGCCTTTGAAAAATTGCTAAATCATATACCCCCAATTGATTAGTTTCCATTTTATCAGTAGGGTAAATATAATAATCTTCTTTATGATTCTGTGCCAAAAACTTTAAGGGCAAGAAGAGACGGTGGTAGTAACAACTTCCATAGTCGGCACGGTAAGCAATAACCTTCTTCCGATCATCACTAAAATTCATGTTTAGCGCCCTTCGGCTTTGCGTTTCTAGCCTCTTCCAAAGTATCATGGCGATCAGATTTTTTCTCTTCTACCATTTCCAAAAAGGCTTTTTCAAGCATCTCGGGCTTCATACGTGCGCACTTTTGATCCCTACACTCCCAAAGACCCCTACTCTTAGTTTGTTTAGGATTCTTGTAACCCGCGTGCAAATCAAGTAAGGCACCCACAGGCCGATTGCAAGGGTAATCAACACAGCCACCACTATCAGAAATATTCTTGTGTATCGGGTAGCCAAAAAAATCAGGATCGGTATTTTGAAAAACAGTTATCACAGGCTTCTCTAAGGCAGCGGCAGCGTGCATAAATAAGGACTCAATCACAATAGCTGTTTTTACCAAGGGGTGCTGGAACAAAGCAATGGTATCCCTCAAAGGCATACCTAAACAGTCAAAAGCACCCTCAATCCTCGTTTCGTACTCAAGACCTATTTGCAAAAAATTATACTTATCTTTATACTTCATCACCAAAGGACTGACAATTTTAGGATCAAGATCCTTAAGTACATTGGTTTTTTGATACACTTTAATCATCCCCGATCCACCGCATTGGTTACAGGGACCTGGATTATTAGCAACACCACGACCTCCACACTTACCACAAGGCTTAGTCTGTACATCCCCATCCGAAGGAACTGCACCTTGAATATGTAGCAAAACAACAGGTTTCTTATCCTGGCCCAATAACGTATCAGCCGCTCTTTTCTCATAGTCTGTGACATAATAATCCGGAGTACCATTATCAAAGTTCTCTTCAAAACCATACAGGCGGGCAATAAAGTGCGGAAGATTTTTAGCCCCATGGGCTGCATCATTCATAATATGATCATAGGGAAAAAACTTTTTAAAGTACCGTACCCTTTTATCTTTAACTTCTCTAGAAAAAAAATCCCCCACAGCATCCTGATCACCCAAAGATATTAATTTATCTATATTAGGGTTATGCCTAAGAACTCTTTCGTAAGTACATAAAACTATAATCTCGTCTTCGGGATGTGTTTTCCGGGCAGATCTAATCATAGGAGTTGCCGCTATAACATCCCCACACCCACCCTGAACTAAAAGAATAATCTTTTGTCTATCTGACATGTACCCTCCAAAGTGTAGTCTCTGAAGGGTATAATACAAGAATACTAAGAATCCCATTCGAGACTTAAACTATGCTAAAATTGGTTAACACAGCTGCTCGATTCCTGCTCAACCAAGAGTTTCGTCTTCCCTTTGATGGAAAGACCAGCGCTCTCAGGGCAGCAGGCTGTCACCGCGTAGGTCGCGGCCAATTGTTTCAAATTTTCTGCAGCGTTCTCATCCCGGTCGTGCTTTGTCCCGCACTCACAAAACCAGTGGCGTTCGCTGAGGCTAAGCGCGTCGTAGACAAGACCACAGGTCGAACAAGTTTTGCTCGAAGCGAACCAGCGGTTTGCTCGAACGACCGTTGTACCGGCAAACTTAGCTTTGTAGTTGAGCTGCCGTCCGACTTCGGCCATCGCGGCGTCCATTATGGACTTAGCGAGACGGCGATTCGCTACCATTCCTCTGATGTTCAAGTCTTCAATGCCGATCCAACGGAAACGTCGGACCAACTGCGCAGTCAATTTGTGCGTCACGTTCTTACGTACGTTGGTGCTTCGTTCGTACAGCCGCTGGAGCTTTGTTCTCGTCTTTTGCCAGTTCTTCCCTCCTTTGTGTCGACGAGACAACTCTTTGTTCAACATCCGCTGACGCTTTTCTATTTGACGCAACGCTCTAGGTGCTTCGATACGTTCTCCGGTCGAAAGAACGGCAAGGTTTACGACGCCCAAATCTACTCCGACAGCTGCTTGGGTTTCACAGCGGTGGGGATAAGACCAGCGGGCTTCGTCGACCTTGACCTGTACCGATACATACCAGTGCCCTGCGTGCTTAGAGAAGCGTGCAGAAAGGATGTTGCCCGGAAAGCGCAACGCTTGCCGGGTTCTAATCCATCCAATCTTTGGCACTTTGATTCGGAGTGCGTCAAACTGTATTGCTCTTCCCTCAATGCTAAAAGCAGGTTTTGTCCGCTTTTTACTTTTGAAACGCGGGTAACCGGGCTTTTCTCCGATTTTTACGCGCCGAAAAAAGTGCTGAAAAGCGTTGTTCAAATCTTGCAGAGCGCTATTGGGTACCGCCCAGGGAAGTTCTTTGAGCCAAAACAGGTCGCTTCGTTTGCGCGCATTAACTTCGCGATTAATGCTTTGCCAGTTGGGCTTGCCGCCCGCTTTATATACCTGCTGCCAGCGATCCAAACCGAGATTGTAAACAAAACGCGCCGCACCAGCAAACCGTTCCAGCTGCGTCATTTGCACGTTGTTCGGGTCGAGCCGAATCCGCTGTCCCAAAATCATTTGGCGTTCATTGCCTTTCGTACGATCCGCCGAAGAATTTCGGATATCGACACGTCGTTGCGTTTGGCTTCAAGTCGCAGCCACGCCAAAAGCGGCGGGTCAAAGGACAGTTTGATACTCGGCATTCGTTGTAGCTTTTTCGGAGCAGGCATGGTGGAGAGTATAGCTACGCCCAACGATTACGTCAAGAGGCAACTTGATGGCTGTCTAGTTAACAAAGGATACACCGTGGAAAATACAAGCGAATTAAAATTTCGTCGGAAAGGTTGAATGGGATTATTGCCCATATTGACGCAGGCAAGACCACCGTAACCGAAAGGTTTTTGTACTATACGGGCGTGACTCATCGCATGGGAGAGGTCCACGATGGACAGGCCGTCATGGACTGGATGCCCCAGGAACAAGAACGTGGTATTACCATTACCTCGGCGGTCACCGTGCTGCCCTGGCGCAAACATGAAATCCACCTCATCGACACACCGGGGCACGTGGATTTTACCGTTGAAGTCGAACGCAGCTTGCGAGTCCTCGACGCAGCGGTTGTGGTCTTTTGTGCCGTGGGAGGAGTCGAGCCCCAATCAGAGACAGTATGGCGACAAGCAGATCGCTACCAGATCCCCAGATTGGCCTTTATCAACAAAATGGATCGTGTCGGGGCAGACTACGAAGGTTGTGTCGAGCAAATGGTCGACAAGCTGGGCTGCGTTCCCATGCCAATCCAGATTCCCCTGGGAAAAGAAGAAAACCTCCAGGGAGTGGTCGATCTAGTCAGAATGGAGATATTGCGCTGGCATACTGAAGACCTTGGGGCCACCTTCGACCGCTCACCCCTCAATGACGACCCTGAAATTGCCGCCCTAGCCGCTCCGTGGAGAGACCGGCTGCTCGAGATTCTGGCGGATGACGACGACCAAATCGCCGAGGCTTATCTTGCCGGAGATACCATTGCCACTGAAAAAATCATGGCCGCGGTTCGCAAGCAGTGCCTGTCCAACCGTGCGGTGCCGGTTTTGTGTGGCTCGGCCCTCAAGAACAAGGGAGTTCAACCCTTGCTCGATGCAGTCGTCGACTTTTTACCAGCGCCGGTGGAATTGCCTCCAGTCCAGGGGACCCATCCCCAGACCAAAGAACCGGTCGTCATGGAGCGTAATCGCAACGAGCCCTTTTCCGGCGTCGCGTTCAAGGTCCAACTCTGGGACGGACGCAAACACACGTATCTACGCATCTACTCGGGCTCGCTGAGCGCCACTGACACGGTCTACAACCCGAACAAGGACGCCAATGAAAAAATAGCTCGCCTTCTGAAGCTGCACGCCGACAAGAAGTCCCGTATCCAACGGGCTGACGCAGGCGACATCGTGGGCGTCGTGGGGCTGAAAAAGGCGACAACCGGAGACACCCTGTGCACCCGAGCCCATCCGGTCGTCTTTGGGCAAATGACGTTCATGACCCCAGTCATCTCCATGGCGGTGGAGGCCAAAACCAGCCGAGTGGAAGAAAAACTCAAAGAGGTCCTGGTAAAAATGGTCGAAGAAGACCCCACCTTTACCGTGACCCAGGATCCCGACACTGGGCAAACCATTTTGAGCGGTATGGGCGAGCTCCACCTCGAAATCATCTGTGATCGTCTGGAGCGAGAATTCCACGTTCCGGTCAATGTCGGCAAACCCCAGGTTGTCTATCGCGAGACCTTGTCACAGGCAACCGAAGCCTCGGAACGCTTCGAGAGAAAATTCGACGAGACAGCCAAGGCCAAAAACATGTTCGCTGGGATAACCCTCAAGGCCGAACCTCTAGGTCGGGGACTCGGTCTAAAGTTCACAAACACCATCGTCCGCCCCCCGGAAGCACCCCCGATTCCCGCAGACTTCATCCAGGCCGCAGAAGAAGGGGTCCGGGAGGCTGCTGGCGCCGGGCCGCAGTCAGGCTATCCCATCACCGACATAGCGGTCTCGCTCAAGGGCATCGAGTTCAAAGAGGGTGACACAACGCCCATTGCGGTTCACATCGCCGCAGCGGGTGCTTTTCGGCGTGCCTGCGAAAAAGCCGGAACGGAGCTACTGCTTCCCATAATGGCGTTGGAAGCAGTGACGCCCGAAGATTTCACGGGGGCCGTTATTGGAGACATCAACTCACGGGGAGGCAAGGTCGAAGAGCTCGAGAAGAAAGCATCCAGGACCATCATCCGGGCCCAGGTTCCGATGACCAAGATGTTCGGCTATGCCACCAGCCTCCGTTCATTGACTGAAGGCCGGGGTACTTTTAGCATGCGGTTTCTCAAGTTTGATAGGGCGTCCTGACCGGGTATGAGCAACCAGCCCCCAACCAGTAGCGAATCACGGTGTTACAGGGGCCTGGTCTTGTGGCTTGTGTTGGTCGCAGCCGGAATCCTAGGCATGCTTTTGGGGTTTTGGATAGGACGTCGGGCCGATTCGTCTTACCTCGAGCTTCAGGTTGTCTCCGATCGTATAAATACCAGACAAAAACGTCAAGAGTAATTATTTTAAATTCCAATCTAACAAATTTATAAATATATCTTTTAGGCTATTATTATTACTAAAACACCTAATTATATTTTTAGTTAGTTTCAAAATTCTGGCATAAAACTTGCTTAAACTAAATAAAAATCTTACCAAAGAAAACGCGGATTCATACTGTGAATAAAGGGTGAAACGAGAAAAAGCCACTGACACAAAAAATTACACATATATCAAACAACAAATCAAAGAATGGCATATTCTTTTGTACATTTAGGATTATAAGACCGATTTTTTTGATTAAATTTAAGTTATATAAAACAATGACATAAAAACACAAACAGAAATAATTCCGTAGTTGAACAAAAAACACAGGAATTTTTAGATTAAGGTTTGTATGGAGCACCTCAATAATTAAGGCATTTTTATCGAAAAAATACAAAAAAAATCCAGGGAATAATTCTCTATATATTACATAGTTATACCCCCATGTACGATTTAACTTGACAAAGTTTTTGGCTTGCGATTTGCTACCTTTCTTGCAAGAAGCCGAACAGCGATAGCTGTTTGGATCGCGCAAGCACGGACCCCGTAAGGGGTTCGTGGACCTAACATTTGCCCCTTGCCTCTTATGTTTTTATCATGCATGTTAAAAAATATACAAGCCATTTAGAGTATGCCATTCATGGTGGGTTTTAACCCACCATTAGAAGGCATTTAAATCAATTGAGGCCGAGCAGGTTGATACTGCTCGGGTGATAATTGGTTTGAATGACTTCTCTTTCGTTTGATATTTGATTTATGATTTGCAAAACATATCTTAAAACTTAGATTTTGTCCTTGTAAGCAGAGATCTGTCTTTTTGGTAAATCAAAATATTCAGTAATAATTAATAAGTTAATGTTCTTTCAAAGGGGATGTGAATGGAACTATAGTCTCATTTACCCTATCGGGTATGGGTGATGGTGCTACGCACCTATCACCCACCATTCGACTCGTTCCATCCACATCCGAAACATGAGAATAGGCAGAAGCCTGCACTCGTGCTTCGCTTATGCGAAGCACTCCTTTGTTCCTGCCTAGCTACCGGCTCAGAAAAAATCCGGTATTATATTCTCTATGAAAACCATCATTGCAGGATCCAGAAATATAGAAGACTATATTTTAGTCTGTGATGCTGTGGCAGAATCTAAGTTTACTATTACTGAGGTAGTATCTGGTAGTGCTAAGGGTATTGATCAACTTGGAGAACGTTGGGCAAAAGAGAATAATATACCTATTACTAAATTTCCTGCTGATTGGGAAAAGTATGCTAAGAAAGCAGGATATATCCGTAATCAAAAAATGGCCAAGTATGCTGATCAATTAATCCTAGTTTGGGATGGATTTTCTCGTGGATCTAGTGGTATGCTTCGCACAGCTTATTTTTTAGGTTTGAAAGTCTATGTCAAACTTGTTAGTAAAGGAGGGCCATATGCCCAGAAAAAAGAAGGTTAGGAAGGAACCCCTTAGTTACGATCCAATTAATGATTACGTCGTAGACATGGCAAATCAGCTTATCGCTAAACACCATCCCCACCTTGCAGATGCTAAAATGGCATATCTTTGGCGCAATAAACCTTTGATGGAATCTGGACAAGCGGTATTTGCTAAAGCCAAAAAAATCACAGGAGAGATGCACGCTCTTTGTGATAAAGAATTTTTGATCGTGATTGTCTACCCTATGTGGAATGATTTAAAAGAAGAAGAAAAGTGGGCCATATTGGATCATGAACTTACTCATTGCTTTGTAGACGAAGACGAAGAAGGCGAACGAGTATGTAAGATCCTACCCCATGACTTTAGTGATTTTGGAGAAATTATAGTCAGACATGGTTTATACGGGAATCTAAAAGTCATTGCTGAAGCTATGAAAATAAGAAAGCTAAAGAAAGAAACAAAAGTTACAAAAGCGGCTCAAGAAGAAGCACCGGCTCTACAGTGAAACTTGTCCTAGCAGACTGCTTCGATCTTTGTAAGCGTATCCCTTCTGGTAAGATTAATCTTGTCTATGTGGATCCCCCATTCAACACAGGTAAAAAACAAAAAGGAGGGCGTATAAAGTTTACATCCTCTAACTCTGGATCTCGAAAAGGTTATGCTGGTAGAAAATACAAAACTGAAAGCATACCTGGCCCCTCATACCAAGACATCTACAAAGATTATATTTCTTATTGGGGGCCGAGATTTTTAGAGATGGCTCGAATATTAACTTCTAACGGATCTTTGTTTATTCATATTGATTACCGCCAAGCCCCTTACGTGCGGGTATTTCTTGATCAGCATCTTTATTTTATGAACGAAATAATTTGGGCATACGACTATGGAGCACGCACAAAAAAGAGGTGGCCAGCAAAACACGATAATATACTTTGGTACGTAAAGGATCCTGCAAATTATGTTTTTAACTATTCGAAAATTGATCGGATACCTTACTTGGCTCCCAGCCTTCAAACTCCAGAACGAAGACAATTGGGAAAAACACCGACTACCGTTTGGTGGGGTACCATTGTCCCAACCAATTCAAAAGAACGCACAGGATACCCAACCCAAAAACCAAGATGGCTACTAGAGCGGATTTTGAAGGTGCATACAAAGCCCCGAGATTGGGTCTGTGACCCTTGTGCTGGTTCAGGTACCCTAGGGGCTGTAGCTAGTTCCCTAGACCGTAGGTGCCTTCTCGGGGACTCTAGCGAAGAAGCAATAGAGTGTATGCAGAAAAGACTCTCTCAGTACAGTCCCCAAATCATTAAAATAGGCAAAAAATAAAGGATTGACATCTGTAACGCAATAGTGTTACACTCGCATTAGGAGGACGGTATGCTACACAACACTTCAATAAGGCTATCGAAGCAAGAAAAAAAATGGCTTGCTTCGTTTGGGAGACCAGTTGGGGAGCAAATCAGGATACACAATAGGCTTGTGCGAAAGTTGTATGCCCTGGCCGAAAAAAACAAGACGATTACCTTAGCAGAAGCTCTATCAATATTAGATAGCGATCCACTTGAGGAGTCTGATGCAGAATAAGTACGAAATTATCCGAGAGCTGTTCAAAGAATATAGCTTGCTAAACTACCCACTAGCAAGCTACGACGAGTTTATTCAACGAATAATGCCCGAAAGGTGCTTCAAGCTACTCTACGCGGCGACTCAAAAAATGGGCTACAGCCAAGCTGATTTTGTCGCAATGCCCCAACTAATGTACACGGTTTGGGTAACTGAAAAAACAGGTCGTCCTGTTTTTGAAGTCCGTCCCGATATTATGGAAGCCTTACGGGATACGGACATTCCAGACTTTCCTTTGGAAGATCTAAAACTACCATTCGAAGGAATAATATTAAAGATCGATCAAGACACTTTTCATGGGCCTGCAGCTAACACGGGAGTTTTGTACGTAACCCAAGTAGACTCTGATCGCTTTCGTGTCGTCTTTGATATTAACGACGAAGATACACATTTTATGAACCTTACCACAGATGGGTGCCATACTCTTAAACAATCAATTGAGAAATCGACACAGGCCACAAAAGAGATCCCCGAGCATATTCTTAAGCAATACGAAGAGTCACGAATCTACTTTGATTACTATGACTCTGATGTTTTTCGCTTTGTAATTAATCTTGTTTTGTACATTACAAGTCCAGATAGCGATGTGAAGCAAGACAAAACCAAGATACATGCTTTACATCAAAAGTTACAAGCGACAAAAAAGAAAAACAAAAGAGAAATTATTCTAAAGCAACTTAGAAAAGCTAAAGACCACAAAAGATATATCGTAGGTGCAAATACTAAACTTACGAAAGAGTACAAGGCATCGCTGACTGATGCCGGAAAAAAGTGGGCACTCACTCACAGATTCAAAGTACGGGGACACTTCAGAAAGCAAGCCTGTGGTAAAGGTTATCAAGACCACAAGCGCATTTGGGTTTCTCCGTATTGGAAAGGTCCTACCTACGCAGAAATGCTAGGTATGAATTACGTGGTAACATGACAGATAGAAAAAAAGGCATCGAAAATATTTTAATCTTCCTAACAAACAGCGTACCTAAAAAGTATAAAAAGTATATCGGGATTAGCATAGAACCCGCACAGTTAATAACGGATATTATAACTATTGGATCCGAGTTTGCCATACAAATGATCTATGTTTTGCATCGTATGAGTGCTTCTAATACTGCAGCATCCCAAGAGTTTTTCAATATGCTAATCGTAAAATTAATCTATCGAGCAAACGAAGAAGGTTTTCTAGCAGAAAAACTAAAAAAACAGCTAGAAGGTTGGATCATACCCGAAAACGCTTTACTTAACTAGGAATCAAATAGGAATCAAAATGGATATCGAAAAATTAGCTAAGAAACTAAAGAAAGCCCAAGACGCTTATTACAATAAGTCACCGATACTAACCGATTCTGAATACGACAGACTTTATCTGACTTTGAAAGAATGGGATCCAAATCATCCCGTCCTAAAGAACGTAGGGGCTCCACCAAGTAACCATTTAAAAAAAGTCAAACACACTATCCCAATGGGTAGCCTGAATAACGTATTTACCACGGAGGAGTTTCTATCTTGGGCAAGAAAAACCAAAGCCGAGTTTTTTGTCATCCAGGAAAAACTAGATGGGATTTCTATCGAGTTAGAATATAAAAATGGGTGTCTCTTGCAAGCATCTACTCGTGGTGATGGTCGGGTAGGCGAAGACATTACGTTTAATGTCCGGAAAATGAAAAACGTTGTGCATCGGTTCAAAAAACCGTTCACGGGTACTTTACGCGGAGAAATTATTTGTCGCAATTACGAATTCAATGAATACTTAGCAGAGAATTATGCTAATCCTCGCAATGCAGCATCCGGTATCTCAAGAAGAAAAGATGGTTGGTATTCAGAACATCTTACCATTCTTTATTTTGATGTCTTCTCAGAGTTAGTACCACCCGTTAAAGAATCCCAAAAATTGTATTTTATCGAAGATACTCTAAATCTTTCTACAGTACCTTCTAAAATAGTCCGGATAGACAATGCGGTCGAGTGGTATAATTGGTATTTAGATACTGGAAGAGCGGGCCTCAATTATATGATCGATGGCCTAGTTATCAAAGTTAATAGACTGTCCATCCAAGAAAGTTTAGGTACAGTAAATAATCGACCAAAAGGTCAGATAGCTTGGAAGTTCCCTGCAGCGGTAAAGACTACGGACGTTACCGAGATTCGTTGGGAGGTAGGCAGAACGGGGCGTATAACGCCTGTGGCGCATTTAGAGCCCATAGAGGTAGGTGGGGTTACCATCTCAAAAGCAACGCTCCACAACGTATCTAACGCCATAAATCTTGGGGTAGTAGAAAAATGCACTGTGATAGTTAGTCGAGCAGGGGATGTTATTCCTCAGATAGACAGAGTTGTCACAAAAGTGGGCGACTATGTTTTAGACGTTCCACTGCATTGTCCTGTTTGTGGTGCCAAGACTAAATTTGAAGGTGAGTTTTTGATCTGCCATAATAATGCATGCCCAGCTCGGCATAAAGGCGACATTGACAAATGGATCGAAATTACGCAGATCGATCTGGCCGGAAAGAGCTTTATTGAAGATGTTTATCGATCACAACTAGTAAAGGACCCATCTGATCTCTATACTTTGACAGTCCATGATCTATTAAAGATCCCGGGGTACAAAAAAACTAAGGCAAGTAAAATCTTAAAAAATATCCAGGACAAAAAAATACTCAGGTTAGAAGTGTTCATGGCAGGGCTAAATATCCCCAACGCTTCTTTATCTACGTTCCAAGAGCTTGTAGAAAATGGCTTTGACACCTTAGAAAAAATAAGAAAAGCCACGGTAAAAAAATTGTCTAGGGTACATTCCATTGGGGAAATCACAGCCGAGAGTATTGCTGTGGGTATCGAAAATAAAGATGCAATCATTGATAAGTTATTAAAGAATGGGGTTATTATAGAAGAGTGCAAACAAGGGGAGCTTAGTGGGATGTCCTTTTGTTTTACCGGATCACTTTCTGAGATGAAAAGAGGTGACGCACAAAACTTAGTCAAAGAAAAAGGTGGAATAGTAAAAAGCGGGGTATCAAAAGGGCTAACATACTTAGTCCAAGCTTTCCCTGATTCGCAATCAAGCAAAAGTCAAAAAGCTAAAAAATACGGAACCAAGATTATTAACGAGCATGAATTTTACAAAATAGTGGGTTTGCTGTAAATTCGTTTTGCTATTTTTTCAAGTTAATATAGATACATAGTAACAAACTGAAAACTAATTTTGGAGAAATCTCGTGGAAGTATTCGTTTCGTACCAAAAAAATATAATTGAAGATTCCATCTTATTTACTGAGATCCAAGATAAGTTTGCTTATAGAGTTAAAAAGATAGTACAAAAGCACTTCCCCGATACTGATAAATGTTGGGCGGTTTGGTATCAGTTCCCCAAAAATGTACCAGGACCATGTGTAATAATTTTTGATTCTCCCTTTGATCCCATAAATGTTAAACTTATTGAAGAAGAAATTGCGTCTTTAGTATTGGGTGTTGCTAAAGAAATCGAAATAGAGTATGGGCGGTAGGAAGTATTACAGAGTCCCAATTTGTGCCCAAGGTATATTGACCAGAGACAATTATGTCTTTTGGCTAAGACGAGAGAGCCGCGCAATTTATCAACGTTTTGGGATATACTCGCAAGTAAAACCCCAACCTACTTGCAAAGAAATCGTAGAACAGATAAATACCTTAGCGCACTTAAAAGGTTATCGTTGTTATTATACAAACGTATTATTGGATTGGTCACTGTTACTATACAGCGAACGTTTGCCAAAAAGAAATAGAAGAAATCCGCTATTAAGTAAATTCGATAAAATGCCTGCCGTAGACATTGCATTACAACCTACAGGGAAGTACAATCTTCGTATATGTTCTTGGTTAGTTGCTGAAATGAAATATAATGTTTTGGAACCAGAATTCATCGATATATGTTCTGCTATTTCCTTGAATATGAAATTACCACGTTGGGAGGGAAAAAATGGAAAAATATCTTCTACCTAAATTTTTAAAAAACATATTATCCCCTAAAGATTATCGAAAGTGGCTTGAAAATCGCGCTAATGCGTTACACAGAAGAGATAAAGCAAACAATAAGGCAATAGGACCCAGATCAAAGTATAAAGAATTAATTAATAAAGCAGTATGTCGAGATACCAATGTTTGTCATCATACGGGTTGGATTATGGATTGGTCTTTAATTAATCTTTTGGATGACAAAGAAGCTCAAGCTAAAAGAAATGGATACAAAAGAAAGTTCGATATGCTTCCGACCGTGGATCATGAATGGAACGGAAAAAACTACGATTTTAGTATTTGCTGTTGGATAATCCACGATATTAAAAACAACCTCTCAATGCCAGAACTGATTGATGTTTGTGGTGCGGTAGTGCGGCATTACACACCCAACCAACAAACTTAATCCCTTTATTTTTACCAACATACGCAAATTCAAAAATTTTTGTTGACTTTTTACTTTTTCTTATTTACGGTCACTCCGAATATTTAATAAGGAGATAACCATGCGTATTGTCATCCCAGAAGAGAAAAATTATATTAAGCGTCTCAGGGAAAACTCAGTTAGAGGGGAATTAGAATTTGAAAACTTGTGTAAAATCTACGAAGAAATTTACGATCATAAGTATTGGGCATATTGGAATTATCCTAGTTTTAGAAGTTTCTGCATGGCAACCAATAAAGATTACGGTCTATACTCCTTTGGTATGGTCCGATTATATCTTCGTTGTGCTAAATTATTGCCTGCCTATTACTTTCGGATTTATTCTAGAGGGCAATGCCTAGCCATTGCGCATGGAGCAACCGAAGATATTCGAGATGCTATTTCACAAGCCACAGATCAATTGCGGGTAAAAGATCTAACCCGCCTTGCCCTAAATCTAAATAAAGAGTATAAGAATGGAAATAAAAAATCGGAATTACCGCTTCGAATCCCAAGTCAGGGGGAATTCGAAGTTAATCTATTGACCAAAAAACCTAGATCATATCAAGGTTATTTATCATTAAATAATCAAAACTATATCGATATTACGTTCAATCCACGAGCTAAAAAAGCATTTTATATAATACGTAGCTGTAATATTGATTAGTAATTTCAATAATCTGTAAATTAAATTAATGCTAAGTTAATTTAGTGCTTGACTTAAAAACGTAATCTGTATTACAATCGTGATAATTTCGTAATACTAAACTTTTGGAGGGACTGTACAATGGCAAATACCAAAAAAGAAAAAACCACAAAGAAGACGAAAAAAACCCCAACGGGAAAAAGGGGGAAACACTACACCCCCGCACAAAAACAAAAGATCCTTGCAAGGTATAGGGATCTGAGGACGCACGGCGTTAAAGCCGTGGAAGCTGCCAAAAAAGTTGGCGTCTCGTATCTTACGATTCAAAAATGGGGAGCTAACGGGCTAGAAAAGGTGCGGACCAAGCCCCGCACAAATTTAAAACCAGACCCCTTTGAGGGAATCACGTTGAAAACCCCGGGAGGGTTTGTCATTGAAAACCTATCCCGACAAGATTTAATTGCGGTCCTTCAAGCTCTTTAATTTTTGTGTCAGATCCAACCGGGAAGAACGTCTTAAGAGGAAAAGGAGGGATTGATATGTTAGACAAAAACGACGTAGGTTTCGGACGGCGGGCCATTCGGATGGCCGTAAAGATGGACCCCGATGGTGGCCCCCACGGGTTGGGCGTAAACCTGGGAGTGCCCCCTGAGGACAATTGGGGGTGGAGATGGTGGCTCCATCCGTCCGGGAGGGTGGTCCGAGTACGTCAGGGAGGGGATCTAGATCAGATCCCAGAAGACGTTGGTGAGATCACCTTGGACCTCCAGGGTGCGATTTTCCTGGCCCGGATGATCACGGGCGACTGGGGGGAGGATTACAATTTCTGACCCTCTCCCCTCCCCCCTCCCCCCGGAAAAAAGTTCCTAAACTTTTTTCCAATCCCGCAACTTATTCATACCATTTTCCCCTCAAAAAAACGACCAACATCAAATAAAATGAACACTTATGTGTAATACATCTGTGGTACACATTTTGCATAAGTTAATGATCGGTATGCGTGATTCACTTAAAAAGGGGCTCAAAGGGGTAGCAGAAGTCACCAGGATTTCTGTCTCCCGATGGGGCTCAGAGTACTACCAGATCCGCTATCTAAAAGGCCCACGGAAGGGCCAGTCCTACCGCGTAAGGATTTCCAACCACAATACCACGGGAAGTTACCAGGGCCAACAACAAGGCGTGTCTGGAGACTTCCGGACTGTGCCAGAAGCCGTAGAAGATCTTCTGCAGTGGAACACCGCAGAAGATATCGCTGACCAAGCCCAAGAACTCAAAAAAGCACAGGAACAAAAGGATAGGTCAGAAGACCTAAATCGCAAAGCCGCTGAGATTCGACAATTAGTTTTTCGCGGCCTGGTTGACCGTGGGTATTCAAAGCGGAAAGCGAAAAAAATTGTCGCTGACGCTACAGTTACGAAACAGGCTGCGGTAGCAGCCAAAGAGGGCATAAGTTTTGAAGTGGCTTCCGAAAAAATTTTGGAGGAAATATTCAATGTCAGCTAAAATATACTACAACACCGAATTATGCGAAAAATGCGGGAGTTCTATTTGCTTGCTGCCGAGCGAGCGAGAGAACCCCCCTCTTCTATGCAAGCACTGCGAACTCGAAGAGAGAACCACGAGATCTTTCAAAGCCGTCGCAAGAGACGGCGGTATACTTTTTGATTAAAAGGAGAAAAAAAAAATGAAAAGCTGGAAAATTTACAACAGGACCACTGGTATTGAGCTTGGTATCTACCGGGCTCATACAGAAGAAGGGGCGCTTGATGCCCTAGCCAGGGATGCCGGATACGTAAGCCACGCCCTTGCGGTCGGCGAGATCCTTGGTACCAATGACGATATGGTCGTAGAAGAAGCCAAAAAAGACGAGGATAACTTTTCAAGGGGAGAAAAATCATGATTGCATATTGTGGGCTGCTTGGATCGGTCCATCACCGATGGGTCAGAGTTGGTCGCTCGAAAAAAGAGGCATGGGCCGAAGCCGAAAGGCTTTGGCGCGAGGAACAGGACACACACCCGGCATGGGTCGGAAACTACGGGGTGATGACCGAGCGGGAAGCGGAAAAACAACGCTATCGGGACGGGACGAAAATTTATCCGACCCGCGATAGCCAGGGATATAATCCCTACTAAAAAGGAGAAAAAAATGAAGACCTCATTTCTATTTATTTTAATTTTCGTTGTGGGTTGTGGGGGTAGCGATACGATCCCTCCGGGATTTTCGCCGGATCAAATTAAAACATTCTGTGAAACAAGCGAGGATTGTTCCACAAAGGAAGAATGCGTTTCGGGTGCCTGTGTATCTGATCAGCATGTGATGGAATGTTATGCCGATCAAGATTGCGAAAAGCAAAACAAATGCATTTCTAATGTTTGCGTTTTTCAACCGGAATGTTTAGAAACAGAGAATTGTGACGATCCTCGCATGGAATGTATTTTGGGTCGGTGCGTGGATTATATTGAGCTGGATGCCTGCACCGAAAAAGAATGCTCAGATTCCTGTGCTGAATGCGGTCCCTATACCTTATGTAATGAAAAAAACATCTGCGAGGATGCTTGCGTCTATCGGGAGCGCATAGAGTTAATTGCGATGAAAATGGCTTGTGCTGATTTTACCGGGTGTGTCTTCTGTGATTGTTGGTCTATCGGACTAAAATACGATGGTGGGATTCATGGGTGTGGGGATCCGTTCACAATGGGTTGCAATTTTAATAATACCTATGCAGACGATTTAAGGAAAATTAAAGATTGGGAAGGGGTATTGTCTGATAACATACAAGAGCATGCCGAATCAATGTGTGACTTATAATGCGCCCATAGTACACATTGGAATTGCTAGAGTATGCGTATCAACCCCATCATAATACCTAACAATAACTGCTGCGTGTAAAGCCCCCGTCCCGGTTACTGAACACCGATCAAATGCTAAGGACCCAGAACCAAACTCAGCCATAATATTATCCCCTATGCCTAAGTTTACAAAAAGACCTGCTGTATCCGCATCAGCTCCGTACACACCAACACCATTACCGATTCCCCATACACCCGTAGATGCTGCACCTATAACCCCATAAACGTCCCCATTGCCCCGAACTCCAATACTGTCCCCTTCCCCATAGATACCCGTAATCGCTGTAGCCACAATACCCGTAGCATTAGCTGCTGTAGCAGCCGCATCAGTGCAAGCAAAAAAACCGGCTGTATTTGTTATAGCTTCGCCGTATAGTCCCGTTTCGGTTTTTGCCGTAAAAGAACCGCCGTAATTAGCAGCTTTGCCGCAGACCCCCACATCCCCAAATGCTGTACCAAAAACACCTGAATTAGTAGCAGCACTACCATATACCCCAAAATTTTTACCCCGACCATATACGCCAAAATCCTCGTCCGCAGTCCCATAAACTCCAAAATCATTTTTTGCTGAACCGTAAACTCCATAATCAGAGTCGGCTATGCCTTTAACACCCGCATTATTTTTCGCTGACCCAAATACCCCAGAGTTGGTAGCTGCAATTCCATATACGCCTTCATTAGGTGCTGATCCGTAAATTCCGGTTGCCGTAGCTGCAATCCCACAAACAGCGGTATTTGGGGCTGAACCGTAAACCCCATAAACATTATCAGCTTCTCCATAAACCCCATAGTCATTAGTCGCTGAACCATAAACCCCATAATCATTATCGGCTTCCGCATAAACTCCGTAGTCGCTGGCTTTAAAATAACCACCGTAAGATCCGGCAGCGGTTCCTTGAACCGCTACATCCCCAGTTTTCACTTCACCATAAATAGCCGATCCACTCTCGGCTGTAGCAATAAAAGCGTTAGACTCAACTGCGACTCTAAGTTGATTTCTAAAAGCCTTTGTGTGATAACCATCCTCGTCGTGTTCTTGCTCTAGTATTGGTCTAGTATCCGAAGTAGTAAATCTTCTAATATCTCTTAGATTAGATAAAAGTTCTGTAGTATCTCTCCAATGCACAATAGCTAATTTTAGTAAGCTATCCTCGGGGTAATCAGTTTCATCCATATCAATTGTAACCGTACTATTGTTTGCAGCCCCTAACGCACCTGTGATATTAACAATAATCCAATTATCCGTATCACTAGAAAATAATTTGTAATAACCGCTTGGGTTCGACCCAGTTGCGAACGTAGTTCCTGCTACATGTACCTCATCCCCAGCAGCCCCATCTCCAGGGGCCTGCCAAGTTAAAGTCTCAGTGGTATCATCCCAAGTTATAGTTCCATTGCCAGCGGTCTTATTTCTAATATCTATTAGCTCAATGTCTGAATCCCAAAATGGCTGTGCAGCATCTCTACCCGCAACAAGTAGTTTTTGCGGGGCACCAGAACTATCTAAGTATATTAAATAATCACCACTATCAGGTATCGGTACTATATCAAATGCAACCGAACCGTTACTGCCAACATTAACTCCTGTTATATTCTCATACGTAACACCATCGATTAGAAAAGAATTCTTAAAACCACCGTTGTTATTTATTAATATTTGATCATTAACGGCATCGATTTGACACTGAAGCTGTGTAGAATCCGCATCGTTTGAGATACCGTTTATATGAAATAGATCTTGGTGATCAAAACCACCCCCGGATATGTCATCTAGACTTAATCCATGTGGGTTATTAGTGCTTAAAGTCCCGCTCCCAACCATATCTCTGTGCTCTTGATCAATAGCGCATGCCATCGGTATATCCCGACCGTATAAAGATGTAATCTCTACGGTATCGGTAACGTTTGCTGCAGGAAGCGATGTAAATACAACAGCTATAATAATATAATAGGATGTATTGTTTGAGTAGACAGTATAAGTGCCAGACGAAGGGGCAGCCGTTCCAGATCCCTCGGCATCACCGGGGGCAGTAAAATATATTGTATTTGTAGCAGATACATATCTTAAAGTTGCCGTACCTATAGGCGTTTCGTCAGAACAAGAATTTACGGTAACACCCGTTAAAGTATCAGGGTCCGAAGATACGGGGTGGGTTTTTGGTTGAATAAACTGATCAATACTAGCCGATGTCAAAGCATTGCCAGCGCCGTTAGCTGTAACAATTGCAACCAATATTAAGTTTGATAATTCTACCGTACTAAAAGCCGCAAACTGAATCCTTGTATATACTTGTACACTAAATGTTTCGGATATAATAGTGTTATGAGAAGTAAGTGGATAAAACCTTTGGGCCAAAGGGGTACTTGAAGATTCGTCGTACTCCAAGCAAATATAGTTTTTTGTCCCGTTGGAATAATCAGCTAAAGCAACACCCGTAGCAGTAGGGGTATATCCCGGAGTACCAGATCCTGCATCAGTCAAGGTAGAGATACGTTCCCCAGATCCCGTATCACGAACATTAACATCCGGATAAAACCCTCCTGTATACCCATCACCCGGACCTATATCTATCTTAGTTGTGTTACCCGAATTGACCGTAACACGGAAACCAGTTCTAATACCGAATTGATTGTTTGAGCGCATTCGGTACAGAATTGCTCTAATCTTAGAGTCCTCAGTGTTGTTTAGCTGCGTCTGAGATGGCTTCGTATGATTAAAATATTCTGTGCGTTCCATGGATCACTCCTAAGGCTGTCTCTGGGTCCAATCCCTGCTACAATAGTACGGTCTGAAGCATAAGCCTATAAACTCATAATCTATACGTCTTAATAGATCTACTACCGTTAGTTTAATCTGAATATACGTAGAAGTTAAAGTAATGACTTCCCCAATCGGGTATGTTACCTCCGTCCAACCACTCATCGAACTAAGATCTTCACCTTGTCTGTAATAAATCTTACGTGTAATATTTTCGGAGTATACACGATCCAATACCGATAATTCAACATCCCCTGAAGCCGAAGCAGTAGCTGTAGTAGTTGCGACCATAAGAAGGGGGGTATGTAAACTTGCATCTTGATCAATATCGTGTACATCTATATTAAAGTCTTCGTTATAACGCATATTGCTTAGGAGACAATTCTCAAAACCATTCCACCGCTCAGTAAAGAGATAATAATTTGGGGGTTGGGGCTCATGATGCAAAACCCAGTAAACCGGAGCTATGTCAGCAACCGAACTCATAACGTTGTTGTAACACTCTCCCGAAGCATTAGTGGACAGAGTAGAAAGACCTAATACGTCTATAGCAATCCCGTATTTTTGATCTTCCATACCTAACAGATAATTATCATAATCAACATCGGATACGGATATGATCCACCCATCTTCATAATCTTCGAGCCTTTTGAAAAAACTTGGGAATAAATTATACCCACCTATGGCATTGTTATATGCCGTCAAAGTCCCCACATTCTGACTAGCATACCACATATCCATAACTCGTTTATTAAACTTTGTGCCACTTGCAAAATAAGCATACATGGGCCAAAGCTCAGAAAAACGGGTCACAGAGGTTGCCGTTTTTATATAATAGTTGGCCTCCATACTCTTTTCAGCCAGATCACTATTAACGATACCTCGGCTTTGCATTGCTTTAATAAATGAGGTTTCCCCAGAATAAGGATCTTGTACATTCCAAAAATCGTTATCTATAAGCTCGTAGTGATAATCTTTCTTTGCTGTCTCTTCGTCAGTAACCTCACTTTGAATTCCCCCAATAGATGGGTATGTATCTTCAGTAGGATTTGCCGTTCCCGTGTTTACTAATATTGATATATGGTCTGGAGTAAGATCATCGTTTTCCTCATCCATATAAACAATCTGTTCATTGTCTACAGTTGATCCTTCGTTGAAGGCCCCTCCAGTATACAATGATCCAAGGTTATAATACTTAACATAGTCAGCCGTAACTGTTGTCCCTGCTCCCAAAGTAAACCCTACCGCTGTGACGTAGTATCTAGTATTTGGGTATGCCGACAATGCTATATTGTAGAATTCCCCAGATACATTAGTTACAATACACTGCATACAGTTATGGGCTGTTAGGTTATAGACTTTCAAAGTTGTTATCGAATCAAAGTAGAATCCACGATCACATCGACTAGCAACATTATAAAAAGGAAAAACGTCTGTACAATTTGAAAACTCAAAACCAGTGCTTTGTGTCTTAGCCTTTAATCTTATGCACTTATTATCTTTTGCTCTAACAGTATCTGCATGTGTAACTTTAATTCCAGTAATAGTGCCCCCATAAATATCCGATACTACATTCCCACGGACAGAGGTAGTACGGGACGCTATAACATTCACATTGTCTGGGTAAAAAGTAGGTACTGTCATTTTATGGCCCATTCAAGATAGGGGTTCCAACAACATTCCAAATATAAGGGGCATTCGTTCCACTACTTATCTCTGATTCGTAAGTGGCTCCAACGGCTTTGTGAAAGTCTACATAACACATTGGACTAAAATCCCAGGGTTTTGCGGTTCCATTGTACAAAGCATTTAAATTAGCGTCCGATAATTGACTATTGTAAAAGGCTGCCCAATATAAATGACCTTTGAAGTAATTAATGGTCATAGGTGCTTCATCAATAACTTCCCCAGCAAGGTAAACATCAATGCCCGCATTTTGTTGTGGAGGCCAAGGTAAAATTAAACTAGACTTCTTATCTTGCCCTATTACAGAATTAATCTGATATAAATACTCTTCGTTATTAGCTGCCCCCACATGATTAACTGTCATAGCATACAGAGTTGTCGTTCCTGCTGGATTAATCAAACTAGTAAGTGGGTAATCAAAATTGTTATTTCCTGTGAATTGGCATAATCTATGCCTAAGATCCCAAACTCTATCCCCAACAGCAGCACCATAACGTTTATTTGCTAAACAAGAATCCCCAGCGGCATTATCTTTGTTGGCAAGCATAACAATGGAAAAACTGTCTGCGGGTAACCAGTCTTGCTCCATACTACCGTTACCAAGAATTAAGTAAGCATCAACCCCATTGAAATACCACCACGAAGCTGTAGGATCAGCTTCGTATGGTTGTATGGCTGGAGTATTCCCTCCTGGTGTTACATCTCCTGGCACAAACCCGATCTCTATTGGAACAACATCGCAGTTGCTTGTTCCACTCAACTCTAGTACAGAACAGTCTATAACATCGAATCCAGAAGTCTTTATTCCCCTAAGAGTATCACCACCACAAATAATATCGGAGACACTACAATTTTCTATCCGACCTAAAGATCCAAAAGCATAGATCCCATAGGCATTACCGCTAGGGACATCAAATCCAGTTACGTTAACGGTATAGCACAGGAATTTATCAACGTCCTCTGCGTATAGCCCGATAAAGCTATTATTAGTATTAGATGCCTGTAATATATTTATTCCCTGTACATGAAACCTTGGAGAATTAATTATTGCGATAACAGCCTGATGCTTTTCTGTTTTGATTGGTTGTATAGTAACCGTATCTTTATTTTCTGCAAAAATAGATCCTTCTAACCCAGAGATTACTAAAGAATCTGTTGGGATATATTTACCGTCAAGGATTCTTATCTGATCCCCACTTGAAAAGTTGTCAATTGCTTTTTCTAAAGTAGCATAGGGCAGATCTCTAGATCCGTTTCCTGTTGTGTCACTGCCAGAAGTTGATACCCAAATAATTGTCATCCTGGTATACCGTTGGTCCAATCGTATTGCGTGATTCCACCACTCGAAACAAAATTATAGTTGCCTATCTCAGACACGTAGTTTGCGCCCGCTGCTTTGTCGAAATAGATTGCCATAAGTGGATTCGTGTCTGCTATGCTTACAGCACCGCACCTAAGATTTTCAACTTCTGTGGGTGTCAAACACCTTTGCCAATACGCAACCCAATAAAAATGCGCCCTGGTGCTTGCACCCGCATGCGCTTTATTGATGCACAGATCGCTCGGCGATCCAACGAACACGGGACCGCAAGCATCACTTCTGCTGACGACCGATTTGTTATAGTATAAATGCATTTCGTTGTTCAGGGCACCGCCATTATAGTGATATGTTCCACACAAAAAACTGATGGGGTGCCAATATCTCGGAGATCCTTGGCAGTTGTACACCGTTATTCCGAGTTCCCCATTCACAGGATCGTAAGCACCTGTATCCGTCACCCAAAATCGAAAATCAACATGATCAATACTGCCATCATCATATTGCCCCAAAGACCATGAACGTTGCCCTACTCCCGCGCCTCCAGTGTTCCACTTTGAAAAGAAATGTTTGTATCCCACCGCTGCTGGATTTACAATCGCTGAGAATGCTGCAACAGAAAAATCGTGCCCGTTGTTTGCTGGATTGAAGTCATCAGCTTGGGCATCAGGCAAAGTATAATCAGTGCCATCAGGTAAATAATGGTTGTGCTGCACCCATTCGCCTCTATGCCTTGCAAGCTCATGATCGGGGTTGCCAACGATCTGTGTCTTGGTCAATATATATGGCGCAGCAGAACCCGTGCCTATCTCTGTTTGATAATTCATGGCTCCCGTGCTGTTTTCATACTTGGAGAAGTCAATATACATTTGCGGACTGGCGTTGTATGGCATCACAACGCCATCTTTCAAATTTTCAATCTCTGTATCTGTCAAAGCACGCGGCCAAAAAGCCAACCAAAAATACTTTGAATAAAAACACTCATTGCCAGTATTATCAAACGCACCTATCAACAAAGGATAGCTTCTAGTCGATATCAACCACGCTGAATTATTTGTATACGTATCAGTGTTGATCCAAAACTTCATCAGAGAAGAACCTTGACCAACCGCTGTATATCTCCCACACACGAAAAATAATTTCTCTCTGAATAGATCGGTGCTAGGACCTGCGACGGTATCACCGAAACCAGCGCGACCAATTTTAAACTTGAAAGCTGGCGAAGTAGAATATTTTTCTATGGCCCACTCTACGCCTGCACCGCCGAATTGGCGTTTGCCGATCATAGTTTCTGTGTATATCGAACTTCTTAGTTGACAGTTGGGCATGATCACGCCCATCACGGTAAAATCACCACCCCATTCTGCTGGAGAAAAATCAGACATCACAGGATCGCCAGCAGCGACGGTCAAGTAACCACCACGATTATTTATCGACGGTGCGAACCGATCAAACTGCCAATAGTAAAAATACGGATCATAATAAGTAGGACCAGGACTAGGACCAGGACTAGGACCAGGGCCAGGTGGTGTATAAGGACCAATCTCTACAGGAACAACCGTACAATTCCCTGCCCCACTTAAGTTTCTAACACTACAATCTATAATATCAAGACCCCCAGATGCCCCGCTACTAGCCGTAAAAATACCCTTAAGATTATTTCCACCACATACTAAATCTTCTACCTGACATTGTTCAATTCGACCTAAACCACCATGAGCCAAAATTCCATAAACATCACCGCTAGGTGATGTAAAATCAGAGATAAAACAAGTAGAGCATAAAAAATTTTCTACATTTTCAGCGTAGATTCCCATTAAGTTATTGTTAGAGTCTATAGCCTGAATTACATTTATACCCTGAATAGAAAATCGATTACTAGAAGCAATCTTTATACAAGCTGTGCTTGTAGTTGTTTTTCTTGGTCGGATAGTTGCCCCACCCGGGTTTTCTGAAAATAAAGATCCTTCTTTGTTAGAAATTACTAAAGAGTCAGATGGGTAATAAACCCCATCTAATAGTCTAATTTGATCTCCGTTTTCAAAAACAGTTAATGCCTTATCCAAAGTTGCATAGGGTAAATCTTTACTACCATCCCCTGTTGTATCGCTGCCTGTTGTAGCAACCCAAATAATTTTCATATTAACGTGGCACTCCCATACAGAGCATATTCTTTATTTGATACCGTAATAACCTCACTTACAGGACTTCTTTGTGTACCCGAAGAATCTTGAAGGTAGTAGCTACTCAATACTACAGCATCTACCTCTGTAACCGTATAATCGCCATACCCGTTTTGTAAAACAACTATAAGATCTGACTTTTGAATAGCATCACCTAATCGATATGTAGCCATGAATTGCCCAAGAGCATTCTTAATCCTATTTCTTGTTGTAGGCCCATCGGCATTCGATTTTAATGTTAGAGTAGCATTCAGATAGAGATAAAGGGGTATTGCTCTTTTTACCAATGGATCCGCCGTAAGAACATTATTCGCATTGAGATCCAAAGTTCCTTGAACTTGCCTTACTAAAGACGCATAGTTATAGGTTACAGTCATAACCTCCCCTGCCGACATATTAGCAGAATGATCTATAACTATATAATCTTGTGCATAGATACTCCTTCTTAATCCCGTTGTGTTATCTATATAAGCGCTGTATTGTGAGCTACTCAAAGTACCAACTATTGATCCTACAACCCCTGTGACTGCAATTACTGGTCTTTGGGTAAGGTAATATCTTGTTTGAGCAGGATCGTAGGTCATGGTTTCGGTATAGGCAGTAGAAGATGTATTAATTACAAAAACGTCAATCCCAGTAGCCCTTTCAGCATCGGCATCCTCCACACGCACTGGGTATGCATCAAGAAAACCAGCAGTACGCATATACTCTTGAAGCCCACTAACTGTATTTAGGTCTCTTCCGGTCTTAGCTTTTTTGATTCTTTCGCCCAAATCGTCATCGGATTCTGAATCAGAACCACCAGTAGCAGCGGTAAGATTAGTAACCCCAGAAATACCAGATATGGTACTAGACAATTTGGTAATCAGATTTGAAGCTACGTTACCAATACTTCCAATAGTTGTAGCAATAGCTGTAACCGGAAATTCATAACGATCTCTGTCGTAGTTATAGTACGATTCAAAATCGCTTAAAGAAAATCGACTTTCAGCAACGGTAGAAAAAACAACAGGCGATACGAAAGAAGTCCCTGCAGTGGTCGCCTGCGTATTTCCGGGTATCACAACATCAGAGGTCGGTGCTGTAGTGGTATAAAATGTTAAAGTGGCTGCAGCATAGTTTCCAGGTAATCTTTCTAGGTTATAATTTGTAGCCTCTTGATCTAAGTTTGTTCCAGTTAATTTTGACAGTATACCCAAATCTCTTGCAATAGCTACCTGATCCATTACAGCAGCAATGCCTATGGAATACGGCAACAAAAGAAGATCCTTGGCCAAACTATTATCACTAGTATCTAAGCTATTGTTGTATGCTTTCAAAAATGCACGGAACTCAGAAAGCAAAGTATCTTTAGATTTAATATCGACCATTACGCCCTCAAATTGGATGCCATTAATCTATAGGCGGTTAAGTTGTTTTTATTCCCTAAATGGTCTTCTACTGTAAACTCTACAGTGTATTTTCTAGGATCTGTTTTACTTTGGGTTACGTAAATATTACTAATTTCCTCGGATAATTCGGATGCCTTAAACAATCTATTATAATTTACGTAAAATGTAATATTCTTATTCCCAGACATTGCAACTACGTCTTGCCCCATAACTGTTCTTTGGTTCGTAGCATTAGAAGAGGGCCTTATCGAGAATTTATCTAAATAACTTGTCTCAAATGTATTTCTAAATACTTTGGTTACCCCATATTCATATAAAGTATCATTGAATAAATTATTATCTATGAATCGCCACTTCACGGGATTCTTAGACACTAAAGCATAAGTACCTCGGGTTCCTGCTGCTCTACGATAAAAGTTAAAACCATTAAAATTTACATCGGTAGTATTTACTTCCTCAACCTGTACCGATCTGAAATTACGAAATACAGAAGTTAGTAGGGCTGTAAGGCTCCTTTCAAGATTAACTTTTTCATTAATCATATTTCTGGTAATAGTATCTTCGTTTACTACTGCCCGGATAAGCTGGCTTACTAATTTCTCAGTCCCATCACATGTTACAAGATCTCCTGTTTCTGATATTTGTAAAGTGCATCGCTGATGCACATCCCCCGGCAAATTAATCTTAAAATCTGTTTGTACTGGCGTGGTCATTCGATACATTGCTCCAAAGCGTCTTTAATGTTTTGCAAAGCATCAATCATCCTATCTATGTAATCTATCTCTCTATCCTTAGATTCCATAGCTTCTAAGTATTGCTCGGCTTCGTAATACGCTTCGTATACGGCTCCAAATACGTAATTTTTTACTTGCTTTACAATTTTTGCAAAATTATTTACAGGAGGACAATCAGAAAAAGGTTTTGTATAACCCAATACTATAGAAAAAGGTGCTTCTACCGGAACTAGTACAAGATCCACGGATTCGAGTAATAACTCCAATGCTTGCTGTCTAGCCAAATCCTCTAGGTCAACGTTAGCAAGTTGTATAATGACTTTTATAGCGTATAATTGCGCAACAAGGGCATCTATGAGCCCTACAATGGTAGCCTTTGTCGGACCAAGTAATTTAGCAAAACCACATATACATTTTTCTAAATCATTTGACACAAAGCACCACCATATAAAGTTTCGCGAATCTTAATGTACCATATGGCCAGAATTTTAGTTTAATTATCGTCTGTTTCTTCTTGTATTATGTTTTCAAGGAGGTCATTTATGCCACAAAAAAATTACCTAATTACCCATGGCGATCTAGACGGAGTAGGATGCGCTGTACTAGTAAAAGCGCTCCTTCATCAATACTATTGGGATGTATCTTTTGTTAATTACCAAAACATCGATGACATAGTTTTAGAAAAGATAGAACAACTAAGAAAAAATCCCGACTCATCCCTACTAATAACAGATATCTGCCCTACGGAAGAAATATGCAAGATAATCGATCAAGCGTATAAGAAAAATTTATCTATTAAAGTAATAGATCACCACAAAACAAGATCTTTTGTCTGTAAGTACCCATGGGCCATATTTAATACAGAATACTCAGGTACCTTATTAACTTACGCTATGCTTTTAGAGGTACCACCGGATCGGGCATTCCAAGAACAAGAAGAGGCTGTGTACTTCTTCCGGTTTGTAAGAGGAATTGATGCATGGGATCGGTGGCAATTAAAAGATCCATACCGAAAGCTTGGAGAAGATCTCAATTCTCTAAGGTATGCCGTGGGAAACCAAAAGGCCCTTCAGATCTGGATCAATGACGTAGCTGCTCACGAAAAAGAGCCATACCGGACTATATTAGAAAACATTGAGGATGATAAGAAAAAAGCTATTGCCAAAGGTATAGCAGAAGCGCAAAAGACAGAATACCAAATGGATGGATTAGGAAATACCTATAAATTAATATTTGGATCCGAATTTACATCTGAAGTTGCAAGTGCCATTCTATCTCATAGTGACTTTTCAGATCTTCATTATGTCGCAATCATTAATATTCAATACGATAAATGCGAATTACGCTCTAAAGAAAATGGTACTGACGTAAGCTATATTGCAAAAACTATGAGGGGTGGGGGTCACCCAACAGCAGCCGGATTTCCTTTAAATGAATTAAGAAAAATATACCGTAGATTAAGTGCTAAACTTCAAGATATTAACTAGTCATAGTTTTGGCTGACAAAGCAGCACTTCTAGCGCTGTCGTAGGTGCTCACAGCCGTAGCCAATGTATTAGCAAGTGCTCCAATAGCTTGCACCGCAGCCGTAGTGCTTCCCGGATCAACAGCCCCTGCAGCGGCTGTACCAACCCCCTGAGCAAAGGTACTCAATGCACCTAAAAAGGTTGATTCGTAACCTAAATACTCTGTTCCCTTAATTACAGGTTGCGCTGCAGTGAGGCCACCCAACTGAATCATTGTGCCATCAAACATCACAACCGCAGCCGAAGAAGAAAGCTCTATATTGCCCGCTTCGTCGATTTTCAAAGCTGCATTTGTAACCCCTGCAATTGCCGTTTCCAAAATCGCTCTTAGTCTACCACCCCAACTTCCTGTCTCGGGTATAGCATTCGCATCGACTACATAACCCAGATGAAGCCTTGCTATTCTAAGCAGCGACAACGATACGTCAATAAGTCCCTCTACCGCAGGTATTGTAGGACCTAAATCACTAGGGACAGCATATAAACTTCCATTTGTCGCATAGCGATAAACAGATCCAAAAGCTACGTTGGCACCATTCCCCATTAATCTTAAAGCCATACCAGCCAAGCGTAAAAACCTCTTCTGTTTAATGTACTTTAGCCCATCATTCATCCCGTTCATTAAAGAGAAATCACCACTGGGGGCTATACTCATCCAAACCCTCTTTACTAGATTACCAAACCATATGCCCCCTTCGGCAACTAATCTGGCTTGTATGGGCTCTCCCGTACTTGGATCGACAACATTGCCCCTTTCTAACTTTTTAGAGTACCCAAACTGGACAACACCCACACAATAAGCTTGCTCATCTGCAGCTATTATTAAGCAATGATCGCCGGTTTTAGGGAACGAATAGTTACCCGGAGGTGCAACAACGCGGACATTATTTCGACCGCGATCTGTGCCCATATAATTAACATCTACTGTTCTGTTAGACTCGTCAGTGGCTTTTATCGTTCCTAACAAAACTCTAGGGTATTGTGTTTCTCCTGGTCTTGGCATATTACAAATTCCTTAAAGCATTAAGTCTTTTTTGGAATTGGGCAGCTTGTTTTTTATCTTGAAATTGAGGATCATCCGCATTATACTCAGGTTCCAGTGCTTCCAAAATTTCTTTGTCCTCCTCACTTGCAGATATCTGAATATAATCTTCGTTGTCTAACGTTTCAATCCATTTTCCGGCAGGGACTGATTGATCAGCAATACCATCAGTAAACTCAGATAATTTATAAGAATCCTGTGCAGCCTCCAAAGTAGCTATAAAATCCGGGCTATTTGTATAATAGGCTTCTGTAGCCAACATAAAACTAGATAAATCTGCCGGATGTTGTGAATCTAGGCGACCAAAGCTACAACTGATAGTAGTTGAAGCGTCACCACCAACGGTTATAGAATGCGAAATACTATTAATATAAAAAACATTATTGTTATCTGGAAAAACCACGGGCAAAGCCAGCTCTAGCTCTGGTCTAAATACCAATGTGGTATTATTTGTGTGCAGCTCGGCATTCATATAACGCATCAGTACATGCGCAGCCACGTCTAGAAAATGCATAGCGTCATCAGATGACCCACTAATTTCACTGCCATGAATCTTTTCATTAACATTAAACATAGGATTTTCTACTTCTCTTCTTCTGTATCCATACCTCTCCATTAATCTCTTATCAACCGCACTACCAACAAGCTCTAGTTGCTCAGGTGGTGTATCCGTAAGCGTTACGTGCTTTCCGTGTAATCGTAGGAAGGTTACCATCTCTTCTAAATTAAGAGCCACATTGGTACTTATTATTTCATCAGCACCTACAGTTTGAACCCCAAAAAAGCAGTGCTCGTGTTTTTCTTTTGCTATAATATCATATTTAAAGTAATCGTTACTTAGTCTCATAGGGTGATAGTTAATGGTTCCGTACCCATCAACATATAACTCATAGTATACCATACCAGCAATATCTCTAAGGACATCTAATCTACTTGAAAATTCAGATGTATATATCTGTGGGGTTTGAAAATTAAACATTCGGTACGGAGTAATCTTCTCACCCCATGCAGCCGTTGCCCTTGGTCTATATATATGAGATGTCTTTTCTACTAAATTTCTCATATTGAAATTATCTTTGTAAATAAATTTTTCTTCTGAAATATTATATATAGAGTTTTTCCCGTCTGCGGAATCATCTGCTCTAACAAAGTTGCCTAAGCTAGTTAAACTAAGCAATTCCTGTGTACTGTAAGACTCTCTTGGTATTTGGGATAAAATATCCTCTGGTGAGACTATTTCACCACCACCTTTTCCGATATAATTACCATCCTCGTCTTTTTCTGGTTCCCTATACCTGATTAATCCACCATGGATCATTGTATCGAAGATAACTAAGTGGTCTTGTCCGTATAGCGGTTTTGCAAATATATTTATTGCAGTTTGCTTTTCAAATTCCTTTATTTGCAAAATTGCCGGATTGAGCATTTCTTGGCTAATACGAGCAAGCTCCAATGTATCCTTACAAGTGATATTTAATGACGCATAACCTTGTGCAGTAGATGGGGAACACATAATAGTATACCCATCAAAAATAGGAAAATACCAATCCTTATATAACCGCCCACGAGCCCATATGGAAATTGGTAACATTGGGACGAACAATTGCTCCAAAATACTCATATAGCGGTCATTAAATACATTAATCTTTTTTCCATTCTTATAGTTATTGTTATCTTTAATTACTACGGTAGCAGAACCAATACCATTCCTTGATCTATCAACGTTAACAGAAGTTAAAAAGTAATTCATTATTGTATTGATAAATATTACCATCTTCTTTTCATCTTGCGTTGATGCTATATCAGAAAATAATTTCTTAGTCGTAGTATCATTAATACTTAATACATATTCAAAATAATAATACACATACGATGCTAATTTTCTAGTTATGTCCTGAAGCCTCTGCTTAGATACTGGTCGTTTACCAGTCATGCCTTCCTTCTCACCAGTAAAAACAAACTGATGAGAAAAATCTATACATACTCTTATTTCTGGGTGATAAAACTGATCGGCTACTAAGTGGGGAACTTCTTTTAGTACACTACTAAAGTAAGTTCTAGATTCAAAGTATTGTTCATATGCATGATCATTTGGACCGCATCTATATCCATAATTAAAATACCTATTGAGTATAACTTGTATTAGATCTTCCATTTACGATGCCTGAATATTTCCATGGTAGCTTGAATTCTCTATTTTTAATGCAATCGTTAGATCATCTAGAGCTACGAAACTTATAGTGTACTTCCAATTCCAAGGGTTATCTGCAGTCATAGTAAAGGAGAAATCCATAAAGTACCCTCGGTAGACCTTCTCATCCATTTCTAAAGTCAAGACATCATAATCCCCATCAAATTTTTTGTATAGCATTCTTAATTTCTCAAACGTTCTATATTTTGTGGACATATTTAATACTTCATAATATGTCATACTTCCAATAACTATATCACTGATAAATGAATTAACAGAACCAAGAGCGGACGTGGTTTGCTTTCTAGCCTTAACTGTCGCAGCACCACCACCTAATTCACTTAGTTCAACTGCCATAGACGTAAACGGATCTTTGTAACCTTCCGCAATAATACTAGGAAGCATATTTCCTGTATTACCTGAGATATTCATTGAAAGCAAATCTGTACCCCAATCAAAAATAATAAATCGATTTGGGTGACTTGTTTGTACCTTTTGCGTTATTTTTGGTTCAGAAAAAGCTATCTCCTGTGGATTAATCTTCAGAGTGACAGACTCTACTTTCACTTTTGATGAATCAAAGTTTGCTGCAGCCTGAGCTAAAGAATAACCATCATATCTTCTGAATTTTAACTTTGATACTTGGGTTGTAGCTAAAGCCGCATTAATCGATTTTTTTGCAAGCTGCCCTAATTTGCTCATATGTTAAACCTCAACCAACTTCTGCGTATTTAGAAGTAGGTTCTTTAGTTTTTACAGCCCTTTCTCTATTTTGATTCTCTTTTAAGATTCTTTGTACTTCTTGTAGAATTATATCCCGGTCTCTTGTTTGTCCGGCTTTGAGTAATTCTTGTATAGCAGCGTTTCCTCCCACTCTAGCTAATGACCCAAGTTTTTCGTAAGCTGCACCTTGCCGAAAAGTTGCTGGTGCGGCATTCTTTAATAAGGCACTTCGAACAGACTTATATCTATTAATTTCTTCTTTAGTTAAATCAGATCTAATAGCTGATATTAATTCACTAGCACCAGCCTTACCAGAATATAATTTAGAAAATTCTTTAGCTTCTATTGTTTTTTCAAGTACTTTTTCCCCTCTTACAGTAGCAGCCGGTAAACCTGATCGCACATTGTATGTCGATTTCCCCCCGACAATATCAATGATAGTATTCATTAAATCAAATATCGTTTCGAACCATTTTCTTAGTGTAGTTTCAATCCACTTCTTTATTCTAGCCTCCGTACCCGCTAACTTTTTAGCAATTTCAGCACCTTTATTTACAAGTACGTTTCTATTCTTTTTATACTCCGCTTCAGCATCTTTCATTTTTTCTCTGGCTTTACCAACCTCTTTAGCAAACTTAGCCAACCCTTCCCCACCTAACCCACCTCGGGTAAATGCTTGAGCCATTACCTTTTGTACTTCTTCAGAAGTAAAATTAAATTGTTTTAATAGTTTTCTAACCGCAATCTCTCGGGTATCTCCCGTAAATTGCTGTGTATGCTTTTGTATAAATTGCCCTATGCGTTCAAACTGCTGCTCAGGAAATAAGCGTTCAAATTGTAATATCCGCGATGCTGCCGTAGATCCCTCACCTAAAGCAGCCTTCCATCCGTCTTCTAACTCGGAAGAAAATCCGGATATTGTTTTAACAATCTCTTTTCTAACTTCTCGGGGTGCCTCCCCTAGACCCAACTTCTTTGCTACATCTTTACTGATCAGAGTATTATATAAACCAAGTACACCCAAAAGGTCGGCACTATATGATCTAGTTTTATCGGTTAATTCCTTTATGTCGCTTATAGCCTCATCCATAGAAAGCATAGGTATTGTTGCAGACGCTTCTCTAATCGTATTAAGATAACCCGCTGCCACAGACGATGTTTTATTATAGTTTGTAACTAAATTCTTAATACCTTCAACTTGGGATTGTACATTTTGCCCATGTAGATATTCAACGGCTAATAACTCCTTTGATAGTCTTTTCATATCTTCCATTTCAAAGCCAGCACGAGCCAAACTTACATTATACTCCCCAGCAACTTCTAAGCTCTTTATAAAACTTTGTTCTATCTTGCTAATAGACGAAGATGCAACACTGAAATTTTTATTCCCAGCAGCCCATTGCACATTTATCTGCTGGCTCATAGCACCAATTTTATCCAATTGATCCTTAAATCCTATTAATAATTTAATTATCCCACCGAGAGTCAAAGGTATAGCAGCCATATTAGCGGACCACTTACCAACCGCAGCTCCATATCTTTGAGTATCTTTAAGTATAGACCGACTAGCTTTAAGTTCTTCTTCTTTTATCTTTACGTTTTGATTACCAATTTTTATGTACTTTTCACCAAATTCAACTTTTCTTTGCTCTTCCTTAACTCGTCGTCGTGCCTTTCTAGTTAGTTGATCCCACTTTACAACTTCTGCACCAACCAACTCGGCTTCTTGTCTACGATATTTTAATAGCTCTTTCAGTTCACCTCCTTGAGCAATAATACTCTGTTCCATTTTTTTAGCAGCAGCCACAGCAGCTTGTGCTAACTTTGGATCTATTATAGACAGTTCTGGGATTTGTGCGCGTATCTGAGCTACTTCTTGCATTGCTTGTTTAATGCGCTCAGTTTGCTCTGCTGTACTTTTTGCGTGAATAGAACCTTGCTCAAATAGTAAAGTAGCCTGTTCTATACTCGATACGTCAAAAACATCTGCCATTAGTTACCCCAAGATATCGTCATAATCTTCATTTTGTACTCTTGTCTCTGGATCTTCGAGATTTACTCGGACAACTTTACCTTTTTTGACACCTTCTTTAATAGAATTTATAGCATCATTGACATAATCTGGAACCCATGCCTTACCAGTAGCATGACCAATGGCACTTTGCTTATCAAAAGTCTCATTTACATGAATACCCTCAGTGCTACCTTTTTCCTCAAATTCTTTCTCTGCAGCATAGATTTGAGGATTAATATAAAATTTAACAGAATCAATCATATCTTTTGCAAGCATAATCTTATCATAAAGATCTTTGTCTATCGCAGATAATAACACTATTTTTTGTAGAAGGTTTAAACTTTGATAATTCGGATCAGTTGGTAGGACTTTAAAGTACGTAATCAAAGCTAGATCGACTCGGAAGACTTCTGACTTTTCAATTTTTTTTTAATATCCTGAAACTCTTTACTAACTTTTTCTGTAAATTCTACATAAGCCTCATACATGAGATCTAGTAAGTCAGGGGATTTTATCTTTTGCTTAAAGATAATCTGAGCTTGTTCCAATGGGGTAGGATTACGTTCTGCTTTATCGTAGAATTCTTTTATTTCGTTGTTCGGTAACAGTAAAGGCATACCATTAATCAACTTAACCGCTCTGGACAGTGTTTCGAGTTTACGGGTTACTTCCTGAGCCATATATGTCTCGTACTTGCCCATAGCTGTAAATATGTCTCTATGTTCTATGGGAGTTAAAGTACGAAATTGCACGGTAAGCTCTACCTTTTTTGCTTCGTCTTTAAATAAGGTAATAGGATCGGACTGTGTATAACCTAAATAAAATACGTCCTCTAATATGGGAAAGGATCCTGAGATTGGGGATTCTAGGCTATTATTCTCTTGTGTGGGATCGAATGTCATTTTCTACTCTTTTCGTGGATACAACAACAACTAAATTATACTATTCACGCTTTCCTGTAATTGTCCTAACTTCCAAAGTCATACTTTCGACAGTTCTAACTGTCCCTGTATCGATATCTTTACTCCAGGATGAAGGGACACAATCCGTGTAATGGATAATTCTTTTTGAACTATTTGTTGGGTTTTTTTGAATTTCCATTACCTGGATCGGTTGATTAAAGTCCTCAATCGAATAGATATCGAAACCGAAAGCTTCGTACAGGGAAAGCGTATACATCTCTACCCGAGATAGATCTATACTTATATCCGTACCACCCCATACAATCTCAACAACCTCGGGGCCTGTTTTAAATAGGATTTCTCGAATCCTCTCTGTGTTTCGAGAAGCCCTAATCGATAAGCGCTCAAACGATCCGATATTAACACCACCAACCTGAATTGTGTGGCTATAAAAGACCGTGTGGCGCGTGTTTGGCACTTGGGTCTGTGGATAGGCCATTCCCTAACTCCTAAGAGCTGAAGCTCAAAACGAACGTAAAGGTGATATCCATATACTGCATGCCAAATGCTGGTTGGACACTAGCAGTCACATTAATTTTTCGTGGCTCAGTAGAATCCTGAGTTACAGATACATTTTTGTAATCTGCTATGACTACTTCCTTTATTAAATATTTTAGAATATTAGTTACAGATCCATCGACACTAGTAAGTAAATCTTCATTAATCGGTTTATTACGATAGAGCACCCACAACTGCTCTCGTAGGTATTTCTTAACATAGTCTCCAACGTCTTGTACCCCTAGATCTTCTGTCAAAGCACTAGTGGTATCAGTTGTTCCTATGAATACGTTGCGAAGAACCTCACCCTTGATTCTTACTGGACCTACACCACGACCAACTAGCCACGTTTCAACCTCTGGGCTGTAATTATCGGTTACGGTAACATTGGGTATAATCTCATCGGAGATATTAATACCAATACCTACTGAACAAATCTTACCAGCTAAAGCCGCACTATAGAACCGCGAATCGTAATTACTAGTAAAACCATTTACCTTAGAAATACCATTGTACGGAAATGGCACAACCATCCGACTATGGGCATAACTCATAGCAAATGCTGCAGCGTCTGTGTATGCTGTACTTTGTGGCAAAGAAGCAATTACGGTTCGTTCCTGCTTTTGTGTTGGTTCTGAGGCAAGAACCGCATGATTAAACATGATATTGGCTGCAGATGTTGTATTGAGTGTACCAGAAGACATAGGAACAAGGAATAATTTATATCCTGTGATCTTTTCTAGTTCATCCACCATTGCCGTGAAGGCATTTTCTAACTCTTGTCCCGTAGGGCTATCTGGATCTGTTGCCGAACTTAGATCTAATTGTGCGATAATTACACCCGTAGATCCAGCTTGAAGACCTAAATACCCCCCAACGGATACATCATTTATATTTCCATTGGTCCTTGTTTTGTTTCCATGGTCTTCGTAAATAAGATTTTCATTAAAATAAAGGGTAGGAACATAGGCAGAAGCTGCACGGGTTTCTGTGAACGTTACATAGTAATTGTTTCCGACAGTAGGCTCACTACCTGCGGGGTTCCAACTAATTTTATTCCCGGTTACCAAAGTATAGTCGGTTCCATCGACATACTTAGCAACCCCCGGCAAGTCACCCACAGAAACAATTTCGTTGATTGTACTACCAGAAACTAAATTGTCTACTACCCCCGCAGATCTAACTACCCTTTGATTACTAATTAGCTTGTATGGGTCACCTTCACCGATATAAACAGGATACCGTTCATATAAAGGTGGGGCAACAATACCCGTATCGTTTACAATTCTAACTATGATACCTGGAAGTTGTAATGCCATAGTATAGAGATCTCCGCAAAGGTTAGAAATCTTGCGCTATTCAAGTCTAATTATATGGGAATTAAGACTAAATGATTTAACTAGCGTTCAGATCTAAACTATGAGTCTAAATCTATGGAAAGTGTAATATTGATAAATAGTTCAGAAAGTGTATCTGGTGAACCTGTTGAGTCACGCCAAGTACCAATCGCTCGCATTGTTACGTTATTTCGATACACAGGATAATCAATTTGAGGTTGCATTACCTCCCCACCATCCCTAAACGATGCAGCTTCGGGCAATCGAATATAGTATTTTTCAAAATAAGTACGGGCCATAGGATGCGAAAGATAAATACAAACGATATCCGTTAACTTATCCCGCTCTTCCATGCTACTTGCCCAAATTTCAAACTCAATACTAGTTTCTATATCCCCACCGTACTCAATATTGGTGGTGCCGTAATCAATCAAATCATTGGTAAATGATATGATCTTAAAGTTTCCAGAAGCTGCCCCAATCAAAACACAGGGAATTGATCTAAAATCCCAGGCAGCTCTCTTAATGGCTTTGGGGCGACTAGAAAATTTAGCTTGGCGATTACCGTCCCAAAAGGATACTTGTTCCTTTTCTTCCGCAAGGAAAATATAATTAAGATACTTAACAAAATGATCTTTAATAAACTCTACACCACGATAGTAACGAACACTCATTAGACCGTCCTAATGCTTACGCTATAAAGACTTGATCTAGGATCAATCTCAGCCAAGTCAAAGTGCTGACTCACTAGGATATCTTCGATATAAATAGGAGTATAGTTTACTATTTGGAATCTTTGGCTTGTAGCAACACGAATTACCATATCGTGTTCGACCGCTGTAGGGCTGTAAGGAGGTGGTGTTGTCCAATATGCTGCCCTAGATTCCCGAAGCAAGCCTGAGTCTGTGATCGTAAAGTCTGTTAGGGTACCGGGGAACGCTAGTAAAAACTGATTAGGCGAAATCTTTGTACGGATCCTAGCATCTGATTTTAACCATTGTTCAAATCCCCAAAGCGATCTATAATATCCAGTCTCAGTATCCCGGACAGGTTGCATGCCTTCAAACTTAACTAACGGATTTATTGTCCCGTAGGTAAAGGTAGCAATACTAGATGTGTGCATAGGGGGCGTATTAAAGACAACATACACAGCGTCCTCAATAGGTTCCCCATCGCTGTCTACTTCATCTTGATAAATGTCGAATGCGTACTCATTCCAGCCAGAAATAAAAGTGTACTTGTCAATTGCAGATTCCCAAACATCGGTAGACCCCGTAGCAGCTACCGTGGTTGTAAATACACCAATGTCTGGGTATTCATCAACAGGATCAGAGTTGCGACCCCAAAGTTTGAATCTTAAACAACCCGTATCTGGATCAGTTGAGTATGATGAAGCAACTTTAGTTATTGTTGATACTCTTCTACTATCAACTTGAAATGGAGCACTTGCCCGAGCTTGGCGTTTGAATAGGTAACAAGCCTCCCCGCCTGTATTTAATAAATCCCAATTTTGTCTGACAGCAAAAGACAAAATTTGAGTGCTACGTCTTATTTTGTATGGCTGTACCCAGAAAGGCAAAATACTATCCTCCACTCAAAAGTATAGAGAAGGATAGTAAGTATTGTTTAACAGACGGCTATTTAGTAAACAACGGTTCTTTAGCTTTTGGAGGACAAGAGCACATAAGTTTCCAACATTCGGGTGCCTTGAACGCTAGTCCATAATTTTTGTACATGCCCAAGACATAAAGATCGTCATCGAACGAAACTAAAGATTCTGATGCATAGGGTACGTATGGAAGGATTTTTTGATTAAGAATTCGCTCTTTATGCTCTGTTCCTGTACTTAGCTCACCATTGGGGCGCATATAAAGATTAATGTTCTCTTTATGAAGCGGAAAATAATTAGAAATCCATAGCAAGGTTACACTTCTAAGTCTTTCGTTCCGTCCAGTTACAAAATGGACAGAGCTAGACTCTACGATTAATTTTGCCACACATTCTACAGAGTATGGCATGGGTGTGTCTCTTAGAACTAAGGTTGGTGATGTAAAGGTTTTCCAATCTTCTATAGTAGGTTCGTCCTTGTCTACTATGTTTTGTCTGTGAGAAAAATCACTCAAAGTCCCATCAATATCCAGGATGGTAATCATTAATAAACTTTCTTTTAATGCCCGTCACAGATTTACATGTATTATACCCATACTACAACAAAAAGTTTACCTGAGGTACGTATGCCATACAACCCAAACGAGCTAAAAAACAAGATAATTGGTAAGGAAATAAACATTGGTATTGTGGGTTTAGGATATGTAGGTTTACCCTTAGCTATTCAGTTTTGTAAGAAGGGATTCAATGTTATAGGATTTGACATTGATCCGTATAAAGTGTATTGCCTTAAGCACGGAACAAGTTACCTAAGCCACGTTGATCCAGAATCTTTTATTGAGTACATCCAAGCAAAAAAGTTTTTTCCTACTAGTTTCTTCAAAAATTTAACATTTTGCACTGTAACAATAGTATGTGTACCAACCCCCCTTACAGCAAATAGAGAACCAGACTTAAGTTACATAAAAGCAACCATGGAAAGTATTCAGCCCTATGTTGGAAAATACGTAAACATCGTATCTCTAGAAAGCACGACGTATCCAGGAACAACCAACGAGGTAGTAAGACCAATCTTAGAAAAAGAAGCTGCTGTTGGTAAGGATTTTGCTCTGATTTACTCTCCGGAACGTGAGGACCCAGGAAACCCTTTTTTTAGTATAGGTAATACTCCCAAAGTTGTAGGAGGCCAAACAGAAACATGCGGATTACTTGGTAAGGTACTGTATCAACAAATCGTAGACACTGTAATATTAGTAAGTTCTACCAATACCGCAGAGATGGTCAAAATCTTAGAAAATACCTATCGAGCAGTCAATATATCTTTTGTAAATGAACTAAAGATGCTGTGCCATAAAATGGGCATAGATATTTTTGAAGTCATACGAGCAGCACAAACCAAACCTTTTGGCTTTCAAGCCTTTCGTCCTAGTTGCGGTTTTGGTGGGCATTGCATAAAGGAAGATCCGTTTTATCTCACTTGGAAAGCACGGCAATATGACATTAACACAAAGTTTATAGAACTGGCTGGAGAAATAAATTCGTATATGCCAGAATATGTTTCCAATCGAATTCAAGATGCATTAAATTCTAGAGAAAAAAGTATTAAAAACTCGGTTATATTAATTATTGGGGTTGCGTATAAGCCAAATGTCAACGACACCCGAGAAAGCCCTGCTTTTAGAATTATAGATCTGCTACATAAAAAAGGTGGGCATATACTATACCATGATCCTTTTATTCCTATTCTGCCAGAAACTAGGAAATACAATTTCAAACTTAAATCGCAAGATTTATCTAAGGATTTATTAAATATTGTGGACTGTGTTGTTATAGTAACGGCGCATAAAGATATCGATTACAAATTTATCCAAAAATATGCCAAGATCATCGTTGATACCTGCGACACGTTTAGGGATAAAACAAACGTCTACTGCGCATAAAGGAGACGGTCATGGAGGACGCAAAAATAATCAATAGTAGTGTTTTTAACTTTGGGCTCATTGGGATTGGTACTACTATCGTGGGTTCCCTAGTTGGTCTTTTGCTCTTGAACTACTCTTTAGGCTTGCGTATCCAAGACGAGCGTGCTAAACAGGATGAGTTACGTACCCAACTAGCAGATCAACAAAATACAATTTACGACCTAAGAAGAGCATTGGATAGGACAGAGGGGCGGTTGGGAGTTTACGAGGATTTTTTAATCGGAACACAAGTACATGCACTCAAACGTATGGTGCGGGACTTTTTAAGGAGCAACAAAGTTAAATCTACAGAAGTAACCTTGCTAGAGTTTGAGCAGTGGGCAAACCAAAAGGTATCTTATCCTGTAGGTATCGGAGGGTAGCTTGGATTTCTCTATAGCAGATCACACTAGTTATTTAGTGGTTGCAGGATCGCATGCCTATAAGACACACCACCAAGATAGCGACTATGATGTTAGAGGTTGGGGAATACCCCCACTAAAATACCAATTTGCTTTTGACAAACATTTTGATCAATACGATGCAAAGCATACCTATCGAAATTACCCTTTTAGGGTAGATCTAAATTCGTATATTAAATCTCATAACCTTAGGCCACTTCCAGAAGACGAAATGATAGATCAAACTGTTTACTCAATTTCTAAATTTTTCAAGCTGGCATCAGATTGCAACCCTAATGTGATTGAGTTATTATTTGTTGACGATACAGATATATTAATCTGTGATCCCTATGCCACAGAAGTTAAAAAACACCGAGACTTATTTTTGTCTGCCCGCGCCAAATTTAGCTATTTAGGGTATGCAATCAGTCAACTGAAGCGTATTAAAACTCATCGGAGGTGGTTACTTAATCCACCTAAAGAAAAACCCACTAGGACTAAATACGAGCTTCCAGAGCAATCTTTAATACCACCAGAGCAACGAGGTGCTGCAGAAGCCTTGGTAAAAGCAAAAGTACGGGAATGGACCTTACAAGATGCCGATCTTTTTTCAAAGACTGAATTAAATATGGTCCATGTAAATCACCTATCAGAGTTTGTAGGGTATCTAATAGACCGTAAAACGGATATACAAGAAATGCTTACAGCAGCTCGCATAGCTGCAATGCACTACTACGGACTGTCAAAAAATATGATCGAAGTTTTACAAGCTGAAAAATCATATAAGGCGGCATTAATAGAATGGAACCAATACAAGAATTGGAAAGAAACCAGAAATCCTTATAGAGCTGGATTAGAAAGGGACTATGGCTATGATTTAAAACACGCCATGCACCTTGTTAGACTAATTTTTCAAGGCGAAGAATTACTCACTAGAGGAAAAATTACAGTAAGGTGTAATCACATTCCAGAGATCGAAGAAGTAAAAGAAGGTAAGTGGAGCTACGAAAAATTAATTTATTTTGTAGAGACTAAAGAAAAAGAATTTAATATTTTGTATAATGACAAGAAGTACGTCGTACCAAAGAAGCCGAATATAAAGGCTCTGAGTAAGCTAAATACGGATCTATTAAAGAGGTATTACCATGAGAAAATTTTTCTACGACACTGAATTCATAGAATACCCTAGCCACATTGATCTAATATCCATAGCGCTTGTATCTGAGTCCGGGGGGTTTTTTTACGCAGTCAATAATGAGTGTGACTTTAGTAAAGCAAATCCGTGGGTCAAGGAAAACATAATTGACCATCTAGAGCCCCAGTCAGATCCTTCCTGGATGACAAGGGAAAAAATAAAAAGTGATCTGTTAAACTACTTAAAACCTGAGATAGAAGATCCTGTTCAGCTCTGGGGATATTACGCAGATTACGATCATGTAGCTTTGTGTTGGCTATTTGGGCCTATGATTAATTTACCAAAAGGTATGCCCATGTATACCTTGGACCTAAAGCAATTGGCTTATCACCTTGGTAATCCACCATTACCGACACAGGATCTCCCAGAGCACAACGCAAAGCACGATGCCCTATGGAATCGAAGAGTTTATTTTTACCTAAAGCAGATAGCCAAACAAAAAAATATTGAGGTTTGATGTGCAAGAAGCATTGATGGTTATGTTAGTTGTATTGGGTATAATCGGTTTGGTACTACTTAGTAGATCGATAATATATGGTAGACTGCTTTGCCAAGGAAAAATTAGTAGCTATAGTTACACAAAAGTAAAAACAAGAGAAGCAACAAATTTTATCTATGGGATCATGTTTTTAATTGCATCCATATCCTTATTTATTGTCCTCCCATGAAAAAAGAAGTTACTGATAAAGACCTAGCGAAGATGTACAATTGGGGTGCTGCCCTTAGACTGTTACGTAAAATGACTGGATTAGGTCTTATAAAGTTCGGTTACGAAGTTGGTTATTTCAACGGACAAATATGCAATTGGGAAAACAATAAAATGTTACCCGATCTTAGAACGCTATATCGCTATTGTTTTGCCCTTAATGTCCCTTTATCGTTCATTGCCTATCTAGCAGAGAATGAAAACGTAAGGGATCAAATTAATAAAGGACTCTCCTATTACAAGCGAGGATTCCATGTCGTATGATGACGAAACAGTAGAAATCGAAATAGTGAATAAAGTACATGAAACCGATCATGCTGTCTTGTTCAATATCGAAGGTGATGAATTTTGGATTCCCAAGTCAGTAATTGATGATATGGACGAATGCATGGTTGTGGTGCAAAAATGGTTTGCAAAAAAGGAAGGATTTATCGAATGAAAATTAGAAGTTTTCTATCGTATAGTTCCTATGTAATAAAGCACAAATGGTATGTTTTTTTAGAGTGCTGTAAACGAGGTATACCTATTCGTGGGTTGCTTCATGATTGGCATAAATTTTTACCTGACGAGTTTATCCCCTATATGAACTACTTTGGTCCTAAAGGGATTCAAAGAGGTAGAAATAAAACTGGCTACTATAAGCCAAACGATACAGGGGATAGTGCTTTTGACCGAGCTTTTTTTCTACATCAAAAACGCGGAAGCCACCATTGGCAATACTGGGTGATGCCTCTTTCTAAAGAAGAAAACACAGAAGGTATGCGGATTTTTGAGATGCCACCTAAAGCGAGATTAGAAATGCTATGCGATTTTTACGGGGCAAGCCGTGCCCAAAAAAGTACAGGAACAGTGCGTGATTGGTATTTACAAAATGGTAGTAAGTTAGTTTTGCATCCAAATACTAGGCAATGGTTAGAAGATAAGCTAAACATTAATACGGGAGAAGAAAATGTGCGACCTATTCGTGTTCAAAAATCCTGACGGTATGGTAGTATTTGCTGTAAGACTAGCAAATAATAAATTAATGACGGCAGCAGCTTGCTGCAATCCTCTTGATTTAAATACCCCAAAAAGGATAAGGACAAAACGAGCAATAGCTATCGCTACTAACAGACTGAAGAGATACCGTCTGGCTTTAATAATCCCACCACAGTTAGATCTTAATAAACCAATTTCTGAACAAAGAAAAATTGTTTGGGATTATCTAAGAGAGCATTTGTTAAGATATAAACAACATAATATGGGGTTACGAAGATATCAAGGAGATCCAGAAAAAAGCGAATTCCATAAATGGTTGGGGAAATTCGTAAAACACTATGAGAGGTAGGTATGTTTATTGTCATCGAGGGTATTGACGGATCTGGAACGACTACACAAACAAAGCTATTAGCAAGTTACATCAATAAGCAAAAAGGTCAAGTAGCGATTGAAACAAAAGAGCCCACAGAACAAACTGTTGGAAGATTAATCAGAGAGATCCTAAGAAACAAATGGATTAAGATTAATGAATTGAGTATGGCCTTATTGTTTGCTGCAGATCGACTGGATCATATGGAACGTATGGAGCAACATTTGGATAGAGGACTGCATATCGTATGTGATCGCTACCTCCATTCTTCTTTATGCTATCAGGGAACCCAGGAAACTTTAGACTTTGTTGCAGCAATAAACGCAAAAGCAAAAATACCTGACGTGACGTATATTTTAGAAATTGATCCAAAGATAGCCCATGAAAGAATCCTCTCTCGGGGCGAACAAGAACAACGATATGATGCTATAGAAAAGCAAAAACAAATAGCAGACAACTACGATAAAGTATTAAGATCTATGTTTGATGCTAATAAGTTAGTATATCTTCAAGGGGACCGCCCAAAAGATCAGGTACACAAGGACATAGTAAATGATTTTAATAAAAGGATAGGTAATGGTAAAGTTTAGAAAACCGATACCAACAATTGAAAAAGAATTCAATATAGAAGAGCATGTACCCCCAAGGGAAGAGATACCCAAAGAGTTTAAGACATTTATAGGCCAAAGAAACAAATGGGTAGTTGCCGCTGAGGATTGGTTCTATTTTGGGCTATCCAAGGACAGTCTTAAACCTAAAGATGGTATTGATCTAAATGCCGCACTTATACATCTACAACGATTACTCCACTCTTTTAGTCTAGAGCACAACCACAAAATAGCTGCGGCATCTTACCTAATGTCTTTGTGGTTTCAGGAATATACCCCGAGCAAAAGAGATATACCCTAGTGCGGGGTACTGTGTCAAGCCAATTCTTAATGTTTAGGAAAGTGCCTAGAACCTAAATCTTTTTCCTTGAAAAAATTAATCTTTTTATTGCTTGACGTACCCAAAAACTTTTGTATTATACACTAAGCAGCACAAAGAATGATAAGGGATCTTTGACAATCGGTTGTGGTTTTCCCTCTGGGATCTTTAACTCTTTTCGCTTGGACGTTTTAGTCATGCCAGAGGGAATTAATGTGCCCTTGTTCCGGTAACGCTAGGCACGGGACCCTAACAAGGGTAGCCTTTGGGCAAATGCTGTATGGCACTCCATAGCTTATATAAGTTCGAATCTTATTATACCCTTCGGGGTATATAGCCTAACTGGTAAGGCAGCTTCTTATAAAGAAGCCAAGCGAAAATGTGCCACACAATACTTGTTGCCCTTTATTAGTCAGATTTCTTGCTGAATGCAGTTTATGATTACATTTTTGTGTAAAAAAATCAGATCACAAACTAATCCTTGTCAGCAAGATTAATCCTTGGGGATCTAAATGCGCGTCAGGATTACATTGCACTTAACTGTTAATTAAGAGGTTGTTGGTTCGAGTCCAACCTGGCCCATCTCCGCTAGTGGGGGTAGGAATCCATGTCATAGGTTTACAGTCCCTCCCGTATGCTTGTGGCTTCCGCTCTTTTCTTACCCTCACTTTTATGGGCCAGTAGCTCAATTGGTAGAGATAATATGGTCTTGGCAAATACTTGTTAGATTCCCTTTTTATTATAAAATAACTGCATAAGAACGTACACTAACTTAATAAAAATTTTCGATGCACGCCTGCTCTACTCTTATGCAGTTATTATTTTTTGGGGCATTCAGTTTTGTTTAAATATTTGGGGCAATAAAAATATTTCCTGAGTGCCTCTCTTAATTGTACTAAGAAATCGACGTTGACCATCCTTACCCCGCATCCCTACCTCAGCTTTCTAGACTTCCCTGGCAACGTCGATTTCTAATTTTGGAGCGTCCGAAGCGTGACTGGATCATTTAACATCCAAAAAATCAGCACTAGTTTTTACTTTGGAGTCTAGTATGCCTTCTGTGGATAACGTCTTTAATTTGATTATGGCTTTATTTGCTTCCTGGATTATAGTAGTATTTATAGCATCGCACTTTGGCAAGGGGCACTAGCCTAACGGATAAGGCATCGGCCTTCTAAGCCGACCAATCGGGGTTCGATTCCTCGGTGTCCCGTAGGAGATGCTATGAATGATAAGGAAATCGTTGCGGAGCTAAGAAGAATTGGATCTGATGTTTTGAATAAACTTTGGAAAGCTCACCATGATTATCATTTCAAAACCATAGATGCCCAAGAGTTTATCAAAATATTTAAACAAGCTGTAGCTAAGTTTAATGAAGCAAATACTATCATAGAAAGAGAAAGACATTAGGCTGCTGTGACGGAATGGTATACGTATCAGACTTAAAATCTGATGCCCAGATGGGATTGAGGGTTCGAGTCCCCCCAGCAGCATACGGATCGGTGCCCGAGCTGGTCAAAGGGGACGGGCTGTAAACCCGTTGTCATGTGGCTACGATGGTTCGAATCCATCCCGATCCATATATAAGTCTTACTCCGAATGCAGTAAGAGATTACATTGCTCTTCGAAAGCCGTGGTTGCGGGTTCAAGTCCCGCTCCCCCGATTTCGGGGGATAGCTCAATTGGTAGAGCACGTAAAATAATCTCTTGCAACCCTTGTCGGAGTAAATTTTTGGAGGTTTTATGAATACGCATATTGAGTACGAACGAAAGTTTTTGATTGGGAAGAGCGATTGGATGCACTATGTCTCTAAGACAGTTTACATAGTTCAAGGCTACCTGTCTTTTGATATCCCTAGTGTTCGTATTCGAAAACAATGCTCCGTAAATCAATGTGATAATTTATTTTGCAATCAATGCACCTTTGGGGATAAATTTACAATTCAACTATCGTACAATATAACAATTAAAGGTACTAAAAACAAAGAAGACCTAGCATGTAGGGATGAATTTAACATACCTGTTAGCCCCACTATTGGAGATCATATTCTTCGCCAAGTAAAAAAAGATTTTATAGTTAAACAAAGACACTTTGTCAAATACGATGATATCATTTGGACCATTGACGAGTTTAAGAGAGATAACCAAGATCTTATAGTAGCAGAGGTTGAGAATAGTAATAACTTACCAAAAGATGAATTTAATAAATCGGTAAATACTCATATGCCAACATGGGTACTAGAAGAAGTAACACAAGATCCAGATTATTTAAACGTAAATTTAGCTAGGCATCCCTATAACACATGGGACTTAAACAAAAACAAATAACCGCAACCGATAAATTTATTAATGAGCTACAAAAATTAATAGGATCTAGAATTACTCAAATCGATCTTTGGTACAAAGATGGTATTATAAGAATGGAGTTCAGAGATAGAGAAGGCATCCAGGTAGACATTAAAAAAGGGCTAATAGAAATTTTTAAGGAAGATAAGTTAATACAAATAAAAATATTTTAGGCAGCGGTAGTGTACTAATCTTTCCCAAAACAGTGTCAAATGTGTCCATGCCTATCGCTGCCATTGTCCTCACAGAAAGGGGAATGCATTATGAATAAACAAGTCTTCAAAACGACTAGAGGGAAAATACCCGAAAGGGCTAATACCTACAATAAGGCAGGAGGTAAAGCTTATACGAGATCCCCAGAGGCATCTTTAGTACAGATGGCTTTGACAGGAACTTTCTATAATACGTTCTATTGCTCCGGTAGAGCACAACTGAACGAAACGATAGATTTGTGCAAAAAGGTAGATCCTAGATTCGTAGCACAGACAGCTATCTACGCAAGAAGCAAAGGGCTCATGAAAGATATGCCTATGTTTCTTTGTGCTCATTTAGCAAAAGAAGATCCTAAACTTTTGGAGCTGATCTTTCCACAGGTAATGAGCAATGGGATAGTCCTCAAGAAGTTTGTACACATGCTTAGGTCTGGGGTTGTCGGGCGTAAAAGTATGGGGACCACGATCAAAAGAGCTGTTACTAATTGGATCCAGAATCGATCTTACCATGGGTTGTTCCGAGACGCTATCGGTGGGGATGTCACGATTGCAGACATAATAAAAATGGTTCACCCCAGACCTCAAGATAAATCAAGAGAAGCGTTCTATGCTTATTTGATCGGTAAGAAATATAATCATGAATCACTGCCTACTATTGTAAAAGAATATGAGGCTTTCAAAAAAGGAGAAACCAAAGAAGTACCCAATGTAGAGTTTCGTTACTTAACTTCTCTGAAACTGGGTAAAACCGAATGGACCCAAATTGCCTTGAACGCCCCTTGGCATATGTGTCGAATGAACTTGAATACCTTTGATCGCCATGGGGTATTCAAGGATAAAAAAGTGACAAAAAGAATTGCCGACAAAATCAGGGACCGCGAATCAATAAGAAAGGTTGGCGTATTCCCCTACCAACTTTTGGCAGCATACAAAGCAGAGAAGGATTTGCCACGAGAGATCATTGAGTCTCTGCACGATGCAATGGAAATCGCAACCAAGAATGTGCCCACTGTTGAAGGGAAAGTTGTATTGTGCCCGGACGTATCAGGTTCTATGCAAAGCTATAGCGTTACAGGGTCAAAAAATTCTAGTATAAAGCCGTTAGACGTTGCCGCTTTAGTTACAGCCGTGGTATTGAGAAATAACCCAGACGCTTTGGTTTTACCCTTCGATACAGGATTACACAATATAAGACTCGAACCTAGAGATACGGTTATGACTAATGCAAACAAACTAGGGAGAATTTATGGTGGAGGTACCTCAGTAAGTGTACCCATGCGGTATCTTATAGACAAAAGGATCAAAGCCGATGTCATTATCTACATAAGCGACAACGAGTCTTGGGCAGATCCTTATCACCGAAGTACTGCTTTAGAAGGGTACTGGCAACAATTCAAATCAAAGAATAGAAACGCTAAACTTATTTGTATCGACACTTATGTAGAGAAAAACGTACAGGCTAAAGATGCTCCAGATGTATTAAACATTGGTGGTTTTTCAGACAACGTTTTTACGCTAATAAATCTTTTTCTTAATGGAAGCATTGGTACTGAGGGTATCGTAAGCGAAGTCAAAAAAATTAACATGGGAGAGCGTGATGCCTAAACTTCATGAATTATTGGCAGTAGAGTCAGATCTAAAAAATCAATTTGATAAGATCTTGCAAGAGACTATTGTTACATTCACCAAAAAGCAAGATCATTTTATGGGCGTGCATAAGACTCTAAAAATGATCGATGATAATCGGGCTCATGAGGAAGAAGCAGCTACTCAGTACAAAGAGCTTGATGATACCGTAGACGGTAAATTGGACTATACTTGGAAGTATGTTTCCAAGTATATTAATGCGATTCATCAGAAGGAAAGTACAAACCAAACTGCTAAAGCAGACCTGGTTGTGGAAGGTAAGGTTTTAGCCAAAGACCTTCCTGCCACTTTACTTTTGAGCATGGAATCGAAGCTAAAGTTTCTTCGTGGGGTCTACGAAAAGATACCCACGCTACAACCCGGAGTAAAGTGGGTACCAGATCCACAAAGAGGTAAAGGTGTGTTTCAGGCAGAGCCTCCAGAGATGACCCATAAAACGGAGAAGGATCTGAAATCGAAAACTCTGTTTGAGGGTAATAAAGAACACCCACCACAAATTGAAAAGTGGATGGAATCTTTCGTTGTGGGTACCTACACAAAAGATATGTGGTCTGGTATGTATTCTCCAGCCAAGAAGTCTGAGGTTTTGGGTAGATTGGATACCCTGATTCAAAGCATCAAAAAAGCCCGTATGCGTGCAAACGATACAGAGGTTTTGAAGACCGAAGTTAATCTTGCGGGTGCGTTGTATAGCTATTTGACAAAGTGAACAAGCTTTGGGCCAGCATCATAATTAGTCTCTGTTGTTAATTTTGTCCTTGGTGTTTTGCCCACAGCTTTAAACCTAAAGACGGATCAATTACTGGGCATGAATAAAAACCGCGTGCAGTGCGGGTTCAAGTCCCGTTCCGACCACCATATGGTCGGATAGTTCAATGGTAGAACGCATGCTTGATCAGATTCTAAATCGTGTGCCAGGAAAGATTCGGTACAGGGGGCTCGCTGGATGCCCTGTATCCCAGCACTTGGGTGGGATTGCTGTTGTGAAAAATGGTGATTTTTTATAGCGGGCAATCCCATCTCTTTTTATTATGAAAAGTATAAATTTTACTATAGATATACCATACCGCTTATACCAACATTTTAATCTTAATTTTTACTTAATTATAGGAAAGAATGAATTCCAGGTATCCCCCTTAAATTATTTTTGTCTCAATAATCCCCCCATAGAAAGCATGCGAAAGCTTATAGTTGATACACTGGTATCCTATGACAAAGACAAAAAATAATTCTTTAGATGCGGACATGGGAGATCTTAGATTAAAGATTATACCGAATCCTTATTTAGAAAGTAGAACTATAGTAGTTTCTTTGGACGTATTTCGAGATCTCGGGTTTGCTTACCAGGAATTTAGGGATGAAAGAAACGATACTGGAAGAAAAAAAGACTGAGTATAAAAGATCTATGACAGGATGCGTACCGATAGATCACGGAAAAACATATATTAAATTATATAGATCTTTATTTTGGTACCAACAAAAACATGCTTTATATGATGCCCTACTAGAGTTATGTGAAAATGATTAAGAATATCTTAGAAACTATATTTATCGTACTGAGCCTTGCTGCCGGGATAACGGGGTATGTTGGCTTCCTTATACTAGGTTTGTATTCTTTTTGGTGTACTTTAGAATATTTTAATAATCATGAAAGTATACTAGTTGGCATAATTGTCGGGGTATTCCCATTGGTACTAATATCTGCGCTAACCTTTATCTTTGGTCGATTATTTTTTGAATGGTGGCTCATAAAATATAGGAGGAGTCACCTATGATTGATTACGCTAAATTAAAAATGGATCTCGCCAAGGCTAAACAGAGAGCAAAAGACGCAGCAGATAAAGTGGAAGACACAGGGTCCTGCAACACGGATCACGTATTTATTCCTGTAGGATCGTGTAATAAGATCAAAAGAGGTAGCAAGAAATTATCAGAAATTTTCGGGGATGTCATTTTTCATAGTGGTTGGCACCATGGGTATTTTGCACCTATACCCACGTATGGCTTAGGATATAAAAATACTGTTGCTCAGGAAGCTGCAGCAAAGGCACTTCGAGAATATGGGGCATACGTATTTTACCAACTTGATTAATGAAAAAAAGATTATTAAAGGAATTAGAAAAACAAAGGTTTTGGAAAATAGCCAAGAAAGTAGGCTTTCTAAAACTAGACTATGAAGATCAGCATTTATTAATTTTCAAAATTTATCAGATTGCGGAAGAAATGAGTAGCAGGAAAATGGATACTACCCCAATGATCGGTGAGCTAGTATCTAAATACCTTATCGAGGACTAATTATGGGATTTGGAGATCAAAAGTTAATAGAAGAACAAAAAAGATTAGCCAAAATAGAAAAAGCAGAAAAAGAACATAAGCCCGTATTATATAAAGTTGTGGGTGAGAGGCAAGTGTCGGTCAAGACAGAATTAACTATTAAAGCCAGATCGGAAGAGGAAGCTGAAGATTTGTTTTTCAAAGAAATTAAAAACTACGATTTAAATCAATTTGATTATTGCCCTGGAAATGAGGACATCGAAATTGAATCGATTGAAGCTTTACAAGCCATAGAAGAACCAGATGATAAAACGCTAAATCTTTTTAATACAAAATCCTCATGATATTTTTTACGGCTGATACGCACTTTAACCATACAAATATTTTAAAGTTATGTATGCGTCCTTATTACTGTATCAAGGAAATGAACGAGGATATAATTGAAAGGTGGAATACCACAGTAACAACAAATGATATTGTTTTTCATTTGGGTGACTTTAGCTTTTCAGACCCAAGACCCTTTTTAGCTCGATTAAATGGGCAAATTATTATTATAAAAGGTAACCACGACAACAGATCTGTACGTAAAAAGTTTAATATATATTCACACCAAATGCGCATGAGGATTGGCAACTTTTTTTGTTTATTAAATCACCGACCCCTATACTCAGGGACTAATAAAGATCACCACGATCCAAAAGAAGAAATAGCTTATCCAGCAAGATACGATTTTATAATTTCCGGCCACGTTCACGAGAAATGGCTCTGGACGGGCCGATCTTTAAATGTAGGGGTTGATCAACACGAATTTACGCCTCTGAGTTACCCCCTTGTCCTAAACTTACTTTATGCTCGTAAAGAGCACCTTATGACTAAACATGCTACATCGTGGGATAAAATTAAACAAAAAAACTTAGACGAATAGTTGGTTCATTCAACCAACTTACCTACCTAAACTAAGCAAACTTTACCTACTAAAATTTTCCAAAATTGCAAAATTTATATAGGATTTTCGTGTAGGTTTTATGCCTACTTCTTTATAATTCGAATACTTATACGTAATACAATTGTGGCACGCTATTTGCTAATTATATAAATTGTAATGGCTACCGGACTCAAAAAAATAGGGCTAGTGGTTATGGTCGCCCTGGCCATCTGCAAAACCGAGCCCGGTGGCTATCGAAAAAATACCTTGACAAACGTAACACGTTTGTGTTACGTTAGACGGTAGAAAGGGAATTTCCATGAAAATCCATTACAGCGCACAACAAAAATTATACTATGCGGAAGCGACGAAGGAAGAGCGCTTCCCACTAAAAGAAGCGGGGTTCTGGTTCCACGGGCCAGAATACCGTTGCAGCTTCTCTGGGTGCAAATGCTGTGCCATCAAACTAGAGTGGGTTTGGTGGACCACCAAACCTGAAATCGCAGCCAGACTCCTGGAAGTCTGTGACGATGACGCAAAATGTGCCCTCACGGGGCACGTCGAGAGCGTGGAGGCTTCCCGAGCCTCCGACGCTGAGATAGATATTCCCTGCCCCGAAAATCTCGCTTACCGCCCCTTCCAGCGGGCCGGTGTAGCCTACGCAGCCGAGCGTAGCGCTACAATGATCGCCGACGAAATGGGGCTTGGAAAAACAATACAAGCCCTGGGGATTGCCAACTATAAAAAAGCAAAAAACATCTTAATTGTTTGCCCCGCGTCTCTACGATTAAATTGGAAGCGGGAGGCCCAGAAATGGCTCGTAGAGCCACACACGATCCAAGTTGTCACCAAGCCATCGGACGACGTGAGCGCTGCTGATATCGTAATCATTAATTATGACCGCTGTAAAGGTCAGCACCTTGAAGCGCTGAAAGCCAGAGAGTGGGATCTTATAGTAGTGGACGAGGTTCACTATTGCAAAAACCCGAAAGCCCAGCGGACCAAGAATATCCTGGGCTATTGGGATCGCAAAAACCGTACAGCGGTCCCCGGCCTGGTAGACCGAGCGAAAATTAAACTTTTTCTCACGGGCACCCCGATCACAAACCGCCCCATTGAGCTGCACCCACTGGCCGCAAAACTCGATCTCCGAGAGTTTGGAAATTTTATGCGCTTCGCCAAACGCTACTGTGACGCCCACGAGACCAGATACGGATGGGACTTTTCGGGCGCGAGTCATCTAGACGAACTCCAAGCCAAACTTCGCGGAAGTTTTATGGTTCGCAGGCTAAAGAAAGACGTGCTCAAAGAGCTTCCGGCAAAAGTCAGACAGGTTGTCATTTTGAACCAAAATGGGTGCGCAAACGCGGTAAAAGCCGAACAAAAGGCATGGGCGCAAGCCGGGGGAGCGGACTTTGAAGCACTAAAAGCTAACGTGGAGCTTGCCGCTGCCAGTGAAGATCAAAATGCTTACAGGTCTGCAGTACATGCCCTTAATTCAGCAATCCGGGTCGCTTTTGAAGATATGGCCGAAATTCGACATGAAACAGCAGAAAAGAAAACCCCAGCAGTGCTTGAACACTGCGATGACATACTTGAAAATGTCAGCAAGCTGGTGATTTTTGCACACCACAAAAAAGTAATTGCAGGGATCAAAGAGCATTATGGCGAAAAAGCAGTAGTCGTGGATGGATCAACTCCTAATGATGCCCGGCAAGCAGCTGTAGACGCATTTCAAAACGATCCTAGCATTAAAGTTTTCATCGGATCGATCAAGGCTGCTGGTGTTGGCCTAACACTGACCGCAGCCTCCCACGTTGTTTTTGCCGAGCTGGATTGGACACCAGCAAACATGACGCAAGCGGAAGATCGTTGCCACCGGATCGGGCAAACCGATTCCGTCACTGTCCAGCACTTGGTTGTCAATGGCAGCCTTGACGCCAGGATGGCTGAAATCCTCGTGTGGAAACAGGAAATTATTGAAGCTGCGCTGGATAATCCTGAGAAGGCCATAGAGGTTCCTGAGCCCACCGAACTCCCCAAACCCAAATATCCCAAAGCGACTGATGAGCAGCGCAAGGCTTGCACCGATGCCCTCCGAATGCTTGCAGGACTGTGTGATGGGGCACTTAAAATAGATGGGCATGGATTCAATAAATGCGATAGTACAATTGGAAAAAGTTTAGCTTCGCGCTCTATGGATCGTGAGCTAACGGACGGCGAAGTGTTCTTGGCCAAACGAATCCTGCCAAAATACCACAGGCAGGTCGGTAGCGATCTCATTGAAAAGGTAAAAGCGGCATGAGTCACTACATATGGTCATGCGGGCATAAGACTGCTAAGTCTTACAAAACCTATCCGATGTGCCCTGTTTGCGCAGTAGAGCAAGGCAAATATGCGGCTATGATTGCTCAGATTGAGGCGATAAGAGATCAAGAGAATGAGCGAAACAGAAGAGAAGGGATTGCTTGGTCCAAAATTTTCAACCGGCAAGGTTGCCCTTACTGTGGGGGAATCACATGAAAGCTCAAGTTACTTTTCACTTTGACATGGAAGACATTATATCGATATGTATTCATTGCTATCGGTACACCGGAGTTAGCTTAATCAAAAGTAAAAAACATATACTTAAAACAGTCCGTAACCATTTTGAAAACTACGGCTACTGTTTGCTACAGACGGAAGTACCGTCTTGGGATAAACGCCTAGATCTAACTATGGAAGAAAAATTGTTCGCAGCATGGTGCAAAGAACAAAAGTGGGGAAACTAGGCCATGTCTAGATTCCATTGTTATCACGATTGGGCTAGCGAGCCCGCTTTGCTTACTCATACAAAAAATGGCTATTGAATACGAGAAAAATAATGCAAGATAAAAACCAAATACAAGTACGTGCTTGCCAATGTATCCGTTGTGGGCATCTTTGGGTTGCGAGAGTTATACTATCAAGCAATACAACCAACCTATCAGGGGAAGCTACAAAGTGGTGCCCTTCTTGCGGATCAAAAGCGGGATACTGTGGCCCAATACAGATATTAAAATTTGAGGAAAACCATGAAAACAATCTGCGCACAATGCGGAAAAATACTTACTGATGAGTTTGGGAATCGTTTACATTCTGCTAATTTTGATTCAGAAATACCACACCCAACTAAGTACTTTACGTATGCATGGTGTAATATATGTGCAGCAAAACGCAAAAAATGGTGAAAAGAAACGGTATGTACGTATATATTTTAGAGATCACAACAGAAAAGCTAAATGGTATTGGGCTATAAAGATTAAGAATAAAAAATATATAAGATGCAAAAAAGATGGTGATGATTTTTCTTACATGAGAAAATGTGGTACTGAAATAGAGAAATTGTATATTATGTTTGGAGAGCCGGAAAAAGAGATCCCGTTTAGGGTATATAGAATATTTTAAACGAGGTAGGAGATGTGGAGTTACTACGGTAGCAAAAAAAAAAAGATTGCAAAACTTTACCCTTTTCCCAAATACGAATTAATTATAGAACCGTTTGCAGGTGCAGCTTGGTATAGTGTTTTGCACCGAGATAAAAATATATTGCTTAACGAAAAGTATATTGTAATATATAATATTTGGAATTGGTTAATAAACAGAGCAAGTTCTAAATTGATTTTGGAAAATGCAGACTTCTATAACGGCCAAGATATTAGCTAAATTGATTTGGAAAAACCGCATAAAGACTTGATAGGTTTTTGTATCAATAGAGGTAGCATAGCACCTAAAAATATTGTTCAAAAATGGAGTTGCCAAGTAGCATCTAAGCCCAATTGGGCAAGCACAACTAACTTTTTTTTAAAGAGAGTAGCAAAACTATTGCCTTAAATTAAGCACTGGAAAACACAATTTGGCGATTACAAAAAACTACCTAATGTTAAGGCAACTTGGTTCATTGACCCGCCTTATCAGTTTGGGGGCGAACACTACGCAATCAATGATATTAACTATCATGAACTTAGTGACTGGTGCAAAACACGAAAGGGGCAAGTAATTGTCTGTGAAAATAATAAGTCTGATTGGCTGCCATTTGTAGCTTTAACAGGAATTACAGGACAGCGTTGTAACACAACAGAATCGGTTTGGATAAATGAAAATCTATAAGATTTAGTTATGAAACAGGGAATGCGTCAAATATACAATGGGTTTACTCGAGGTACTGGTGGATTAAAGTGCTATTGTTGCGGTGCCCGCTATAGAGCTATGAAAGCTATAAGAGCAAAAAACAAAATAAAAAATAAGCAAATTACCCGCGAAGCAAACTCTAATGGGTTACACACCCGATAACCACTCTTTGTATTGGGTTTATGGGTGTGGTGATAAGAATAGGGCTTTTACTGAGCTAGATCCCTACCTAAGTTTCATAAGATAACTGGTATTATACACTTTATGAAATCTATTACAAGCTTCCGTGGTGAATACGCTTTTCTAAGTAATTTCTATCCAGCATCAGTCCCCTTTCGGGGTATCATCTTCCCTACCGCCGAGCATGCTTATCAAGCGCAAAAGTCAAAAAGCCTAGAAGACCAAAAAAGGATAGCACAAGTCAAAACTCCCGGAGAAGCTAAAAGACTAGGTAGATTTCTTAATCTTTATTCCGGATGGGATCAGATACGTATCCCCATCATGTTTGCAATTATTTACCGCAAATTTACTCACAACAAATATTTAGGTAAAAAGTTAGTAGCGACTAACCCAAAGATACTTATTGAAGAGAATACCTGGGGCGATAAATACTGGGGAAAAGTAAACGGAGATGGGCTTAATCTATTAGGATCACAGCTAATGCAGGTACGTTGGCTTCTCATAGAAAAAGGTTGACACACTCAAGTACTATTATTAATATAGGTACTAGAGAGTCGATTCAGCTTGGTATCCTGGTTCGATGTCTAAGTTGGCAGACTCTCTTGCTCCTAAGCTAAATGCTTAGGAGTTTTTATTTGACAGGATTAGCCTAATACAGTATATTACCTTTTGGGTGTTAGAAGTGGCCTTGGATTGATGATCGCTCCCGGAATTATCCGGGAGCACTTTTTTATTGACACGTATTACTATTTTGATAAGTTAGCTAACGAACGTGATCTCCGGAATAACCCCCTTCAATTACCGCTACGATTGAAGGGGGGTTTTCCTTGACACTGTGAATTAATTAAGATATAAGAAAAATACTGCGTATCCGTCTGGCCCCTCAGACTTTGGCAAGAGTTTGGGGGGTACTTTTTTAATCACTTCTAGCAGAAGAAAAGAATCTGGACCAGAATCCTGCAGGTAGTGCGGAGTAGATTCTCCCGGCCCCCATATAGCCCCCAGGGCCAACCTGATGCAAAACAGTACCCTTGGTCCTATATTGTTGTTTGAAGCCCACAGAAGCCTTTGTAAAGCGGTTCAGGATGGCGCTAATCATCCCAGACAACTTTCCGTAGTGATCAATGACTAGACTATTCCCACCCAAAGCATAATTGAAATCAGTATCGATAGAAAAGATTCCCTGAGATTCCAAAGCTGCTATAGTAGCAGCATCGATTAAAATTGTACCGTATTGAGCAAATGGGTAGTTGTCTACGGTCAAACTCGTATAAGGTGGAATTGCATTTATGAATTGAACACCGCGATCTAGGTAAAAGATTAAATGTTTATCATCATATCCATAGAAAAGCTGAATGTCGGGGTCGGTAGAAGCCCGATCCATGTTTTCGATATAATCACTGATTGACTTTCTTGCCTTATCTACTTGGACTCTGAGTTGAGCCGCGTATGCATAATACTTGGTAGAAACGGATTTTACAAAAACGTTATTACTGACAGTGACGTTTTCTAATATGCATCTCGTAGCCAGTAAATACTCTTCGTTATAGGTAGAAGCATCAAAGGAATATTGATATATCCCTGTACCCGCGTGAGTAATACTAGTCCCGCCAGATGCCGTAAATGATCCTGAATCTTCCGATGAATCATCTGATATGTTAATCAAATTAAAAGAACTAGTGCCTGCTACATCTGTTAGGGAGTTTGTCAACGTATCCCGAACATAGAAAGTAATGGGCTCGGTTTGGTTAGCCAACACTACATGAAAATCGGTAAATGATTGGCTCATGCTGTCCTCTGGGCAAAGAGTAATTTCTTTAGCTTTCTTATAGCATCGTCAAAGATAGCACAATCGGAATTTACATACTGATATTGTAAGCTCTGAATTCTAGGCTCATCCTTAAAAGAAAACTTATAGCTAGTCCCTAGCCTTCTAGCGTCAATAAGTTTGATTCGATGCATAAGCAGGTAAGCTGCTAAAGGTAGGTCGTTTGTAACAAAGACCTTTACAGAGACAACCTTTTCTTTATCTTGCTCATTCACTATTGTTTAGCATATCCATGATACTTTGAAATTGATCTTCCGTGGCCGCGTCAGCAATAGACTCAAAGATAATATCTGGATGTAGATCAAATAACCTGTCTAGCATAGTATATTGTTGGTTAGCATCAAATTGATCTAAGAACAGATCAATAACTGCCATACGTTCTTGCTTGGTTAAATCGTATAGATATTTTGGCATTAATAACTCCAATCAAAGTCAGGCATCCTATCACCATATATCTCGTAATAATCTGTCAGATAAATGGGTATATAGGAATGTCCATTTCCTCAATCGATTCTAAAGTATCCCTAACATGCTCTGGCAATATATCTAGGGCTTTGTCTAACGATATAGTAATACTTACACTATCTTTTTGGGCAAATCTTGAGCGCATCATCATAACCTCAAAAGCTAATATTCCAAACATCCATTACATAGCTAACATTACCAAAATCGTCCTGGACAATTAGGAATGGTTCATTGTCAACTTCTAACACTTGGAAGTCTTCCCCAGGAAATGCTGCGTGCTTTACCCAGTCTCCTGGTTGTATATCAATTGGGAACTTTCTGCCTGTAATCTTTTTCTCAAGCATGTATGCTTGATGGTTCATCCTAGAAGCAATAGTCCTAAGCTCTTTACCTTGTGAAGTCTTGGATAGGATGTATTCGCTATATAGCTTAGATCCAAAGTCAGGCATACGGGCATTGAGATAAATCATAGCCTGATCTTCTTCGTCAAATACCGCAGCATGCTCCATCAAGCTTATGAAATTTTGAGGAGTAATACCCAAAGACATATACCAATGTTTTGGGTAAGGATCTTTAATATGGTTTTCCACAACCTGAGCAATGAAATCCTTGAAGCTCTTTTTCGCTGCAGTCTTCAACAAACGGTTGGCACCACGAAACAGACCGAATAGAAATAGATGCAAACTCTCGGTCCAGTCTTCCGGGTTTTGAATCTCTGCATTCTTAGCAAACTCTAAAACCTTATCGTAATCCCCTTCCATTTCTTGCCAAAATACAGCCCATTCGGGTCGGTGCTCTTCCGCAAACTGGTACACACCTTGAGGCTTTGGATCTAGCCAGGGTCTTTGTGCAAAGGGCATATTAGTACTCCTTAATACATCATACGAGTTCCAGGCTCATATACTTCTCTAAAATACTCTAAGGCCAGAGTCTTAGCATCTGACTTACTTCTAGCTTCTTCACGCGCAAGCTCTAACGCTTCCTGCCAGGTATTATAGTCTACTCTAATACCGCGTTCAGCTTTGAATTCCTCAATCGCTTGATCTACACCTTTATCGATCATGGGACCTTTGGCCGTGTAGTGCATGGCAAGACCTTTCCTATAGTAAACTCCTAGTGCTTAGGACAGCACTATCCAAAGTTTCTGTCGATACAATACCGTAAACCGCTGCGAATTTTACTTCTGTATCGTCTTTATCTACGTATAAAGCATCTATATCGGAAGCTATTTCTACCAATCTATCTTTTTTCATACCCCGAAGCAAGCCCATCTAATAGGAACTCTAGATCCTCCTTGCACCATTGACCCCAATCCTCCTCTTCCATAAAAGGTAGGGAATAATCTTTACTTACTCCTCTTGGTTAGCGCGTACAAACGTACAATTGTTATAGCCTTTGAAAATAGCCATGACTTCAAAAGATCGATTCCCTGAACTATTATTGGTAATAGTAATTTGTACAGGTAAACCTATATACACATTTCGATTTGGATCAAAATATTTTGGTATCGTATCTACTCCAACATTAGCAGGGAACCAAACATTAGGATAGTTCATATGCGCTACGACTCTAGCAGCACCGTCAGGGTAATTATGGCTCTCAGATAATTCCCCATTGAAATAAACATCCACTTGGTAAGTAACAATAGCTTCCAAAGGTCGAACAATTAAAGTCAAATCTGTAAATGGTGTATTGCTTCTTACGGGTATTACTGAAGCCGTACCAGATGCACTCGTAGTAACAGTACTGACAACCTGATTGACAATAGGATAGTTCATCAAAACCTCACAAAATGCAAGGAAGGGGGATAATGCCGAGGTGGGGGGATTGTCCTAACATTATCCCCTTTCCTTTGCTAACTATTTAATCGCTTTTTCAATAGGATCGTTTAATTTATTCAATCGATCCTGTGCCCACTTCTTTACTTTATCGTATACACCATGCTTCTCAATATAAGCATAGTCAGCTTCTTTCAAAATCTTTTGAATCTCTCTAAAACTTTCCATGACATTCAGCTCTGGGACTTTACGGCTTGCTATCTGCGAACAGATATTTTCAACCTTCGGATGAATCAAACTCTCAGGCTGCTCTACCGCAGGGGGGATAAGAACGTCAGGAAGATTACGACGTACTCTATTAATCTTGTCTTTAGAAATTGCCCTACGTTCACGGTTGATCCGATAATACTCTTCAGCTTTATCCGGATCTAATAATTCTAAAGCACCCGCATTCACTGCAGCATATAGGTCACGGCACGTTCTCAAAGATTCAGGATCCATCTGATCCGTAATACACACAGGATCATCTCCCGGTGGAATAATAACCCTACCACGAGTTTCACCCGCACCGACCTGTAACGGGATGAAACCGGGTTCTTTAGTAATCCCAGGATCTCCGGTAGCATTTCTTACCCAAATGGGTAATCGCTTATTAATAAGGTATTGCAAAGTTAATTTCACAGGTTTTTCACTTCTCTTCTTGGCTTGCATTTTTTTCTCCTTTTCGTTGGCAAAGCAAAAATAATAATACAATACTAACAAGTATACATAGTATAAAGTTAACTATTGTATGCTATCTTTGATAAAGTTAATAAGATGATCAATAGTAACTAAAGATTTTTGTACCTTAACTTTTTTCCCATCTAACAACACAGATCCAAGACTAAGATCTTCCCCATTGGGTGCTTCTATCTGACCACCAATTATAGATCCTCTTTCTGTCTCAGTCTCAGTCTTGTTTAATATAAAGCCCATCTCTTTTAGTTCAGGTACTCTGTCACTTAGTCTATCTATAGCTATGGGGTTAAAGTATACATCCTCTACCTTGAATTGATCCGATAATATATTAATTATCTTTTCTATCTTTAGTCCTAGTTCGTGAGGAACCATAAAACCCTCCAATAAAAAGGGCGCAATCAAGGATCCCTCGAATGCGCCCTAATGCATACATATCTAAATTTGGTTACCGAAATCGCCTACGAGGAAGCGGACGCCTAGAGATACTGGCCCTTCTTCGTGCCCTACGCAAAGAAGCTAATCGGGGGCTTACTCTTCGAGCTTGCCTCATGCGACGTTGTGCTGCTCTACGCGCCAAAGCTCGAAGCCTTGCTCTACGTACTGCTTCTGCGGCACGAAGGGGTCTACGTCGAGCTACGGGCCTTCTGCTAATAGGTCTCCGAGCAACAGCCCGCCTACGTGCCACCGGGCGTCTACGTGCTAACGGTCGCCGCCTAGCTACCGGGCGACGTGATCTACGATCTTCGAGTTGATTATAAATGCGCTCTAGGCCACGCTCAACCATAGCTACTGTGCGCAAGTCCCTAGCACGCATAAGCATATCGTTATATCTATCCACTTTAGCCGCCAAGTCATTTCGACCTTCACGCTCAAGATACTCAGCCGCTTTGTCCAATTCGTTTCTAAGTGCGATTTTATTGATCCGCATAGCCCTACTCTCCTTAGTATAGATTAGAAAAGTGGTTACCCTGACCAAGGGCTAGTTGATCAAGGTAACCGATACGAAGCACTCGCCACAAGTAACTACAGCCGCGAACCGTAGGCAACACCAGCAGCATTGCCAAGGTACATAGAGATCAGCTCATAGAAGAACCAACCCTCGCGGGGTCTACCTTCCATGAATTCATCCGTGGGTTTCGAGAACAGCTCAACCCGGATAGGCATGCCACCCAGGTACTCAGGAGCCGCAACACCGTAAACCTCTCCCGGACTCAAGATCTCATAGGTGTTTGTGCCAGCGGTCGTAATAACCATAGCATTGAGAATCACACCGATATAACCAGCAAGAATTAATTCACGTTGCGCAATCGGGTCTACCTGCTGGCTTACGGTGGTTACGAGATCAGAGATCTCTTGACGATGGACGATGAATTTGTCCAAGACAAGGCGATGCCGTTCAACCTGATATCGAATACTCTCTAAGGCAGCCAGGTTCAGAGCCGCAAAGAAAGTAGTCGTATTAGCCGCATTCGCGCCAGCGGCAAACAGGTTAATCATAGCCAGGTCTTCTTGGTATTCGATGGCTTGACGTGCCTTATCTTGCGCTCGTTGCACGATATCAAACTGTGCGCGGAACTTATCCTTGATCTCAATCGAAGGATAGGCGGTAACTTCAAACTCCGGTGGGTAGTAGTAGCGACCCTCAACTACGCTCTGTGGAGTCTGACCATCCTCGGCAATCTGAAAGCCAAGGACATACGGATCTTTATCATAACGAATAACATCGCCTGATCCTACGGTACGGGGCATCCAAACTTTTCGAGCAAGACCCTCGTAGTCAATCACTTCTTTGATCACGTTGATTATGCCCTGGCCAACCATCCTAAATCCCTGAGACGTGGGATCCGAGAAAGCCTCTTTCAAGATAGCTTCAGCTTCGGCATCCTCCATACCATCTGAAAAAGAAGCTTCACGAGCAATCTGATACTTACCACTCGCAACACCGTCCAATACGCCTTGGATCTTATCCAGAGCTTCTGGGTTATTGGATGCATTCAGCTCGCCATGCTGACTAAATAAACGTTCGGAAGAAGACTCAGGACGCTTACCGTTCCGAGCCACCCTACCGAAACTAGGCGGATTGAATTCGTCTCCCGTCCGCTTGTCAATAGAGACCGTGGCAGCGGCGGCTTTTTTAAGATACGGATTATTGAAGCGCATTCTTAGTCCTCCTCCTTACGATTTATTTTTATTATTGTTTACGCAGTCACACGAACTTGGGCAACCCCAAGGAACGGGTTAGCAGCAGTAGGAACGTTAATACAGCGACCACAAACAGAACTGATAGCACCACCGGCAATCCCAGCACTTGTCCACAGGCTGTTAGCATCGGAGCGCAGCGCACAATTCAAAGTGTAGGTTTGCGCTACATCGTATTGATCGGTGTAGAGAATTGCATCGCCTTCGGCAATCGCAATCCGATCACTCCCTAAAGTGTCGTTACGGCACCGATCATAATTCTGACTCGTACTCCACCTAGTCGAAGACATCTCGTACTGAAGCTGAGAGCTACTTACCGAATACTCATACCAAATAACCACAGTCTGGCCTGCCGTGATTGCACCTGCAGCAATTCGAGTCACAACACCATTAGCCGTCGAGATAGAGTAATCGGTACCCTGCGTATAGGTGGTCGTGCCCGCAGAGTTAGTAACCTTAATCTTCGTGGTACCAGTGATATTGCCACCGCGAAGATTAATAGTTCCGGTCGTAGTTGAGAAGCTCTGAGATTCTACCGTTGTTCTAATATAAGTAGAAGCAGCATCCTTCCAAAAGGTCCCAATAGGAACCGTACCCGAAGCTGCGGTTGTAGCAACGGTAACACCGCTGGCATCAGTAGCCAAAAAGGCAATCATACCAGCAACGATACTAACATTGCTATCCACATGGTAAAATGGACGATAGTAAGCATAGGATACTTGTTTGTCGATCATAGTTTATCTCCTTTGTAGAAAAACAAAAATATAGGTTTACTCAGAACAATGGCTTACATCTTTTTTACATACTGCCCGACATGGGACAGTCTTGGTTTAGGTAATGCACGTTGAATTCTCTGTGCTAACGATTCAGCTTCATTAGGGGTATAATCACTTGCTGTCGAAATATTTAAAGAGTTGTGAGACGCCTGCCTTCGAAGATCTTGCGCCTTTTGTGACAATTTAGATCCAGAAGAAGCAACCTTGGGAACATCAGTGTTCATCTCACCAATGGCAGCTTCAATCTCAACAAAAGCTTCATCGCTCTTAGCTAAGTATTTTGCGGTCTCATTAAGCGCTACATCGAAATGATCCATAGACGCCTTATGGAAAGTGCCTTCTATAGCCGTAATGGCATCCGAAGCTTCAATGCCAAAGTTGTCTAAAACCTCAAGCATGGAAGCCTTGAGCGGATTCGAAACTAGATTTTTATTCATAGCGGTCAAAGCCAATTTGAAAGCACGGACAAACCGTCTGTGGTGATCTTTACCGCTTGCGGTCTTGTGTGCCTTTTTCTTAACCACGATGCGTTTGGCATTGTACTTTTTGAGTGTATTTACAACACCTCTAGCCTTCATTTGCCGCAAAAGATTAATCCCGAAAGATCTGGTAGCCTGAATAGGATTTTTAACCGGGACGATACAAAATGGGATTTCTTTTCCCGCTTTCTTCTGTAAGACGATCCAATTCCTTTTGTCTCTACCAAGCTCCAACTCGATATTAGCAATCTTGAACATATCGGGGGCCGGATCTGCCTTAACCTTAGTATTAGGGGCAGAGGGAATCGTGCTTTTGTACTTCTTACTCTTTGCCTTATCGTAACTAAAAGAATCACCAAGATCCTTAAACGGAGTCATGCTCTCGGACTTCTTGTATAGACGGGCCTTTCTCGCAGCTCTTAATTTTGATTTAACGCTCATTGGATCCTCTTTGCTCACGACCAGATTATCGGGATTGATACCGAATTCCTCCGCAGTGAAATCTTCGCTTTCTTCCTCTTGGGCTTCATCCAGCTCTTCTTCCATCCCAGAATCATCAACACCTTTTTCAATAACCTTTTTAATATCTTCTAAGGAATCCACGATGACTTCGTTAGTATCGGCCAACTCATCAAGTTTATCGCCTAACTCTTCGAGCTGTACCTCTTCCTCTTTTTCTTCCCGAACCTCTTCTTCTACCTCTTCCTCAATTTCAGCCTTGTCCGGACCTTCATTTCCACCGCTCGGTCCTTCATCCCCAATCTCAGGAACGGGAGCTTTGGCTTCTTCCTCTTGCGCTCGAATTAGATGCCTACGCGCTTTGTTGGCTATTTTAGCTCTAAGCCCTGGTTTCATGTGTTACTCCTTTGTACAATTTTAGGATTGATTAAATAAATTGTTTAACTAGTGTTTTCTAACCTTAGTTAAATCAACCTATCAACTACCCGTAAAACGGATTCGGGTAATCTAGATAGGTTGCCCTGAACATAACGAACAAACTCTCCAGCGTCCTCCGTTGAAACCAGATTATAGAGTAAAGGATGGGTAGCTACACTTGCTGCTTTTTGTCGTTTACGTGCTGCAGCTTTTAGCAAGTACTGTGTTGTCGCTCCAGCATATGCGGGATCACCCACAGAGGACAGCTCTCGATACTCAACGTCACCACACTTTTCGTATACTAATTTACCGTTGATATAGCTCATCTTGTGCCAACGGATATGATCACAAAGATCGTTATCTGTATAAGCACGCTTATTACAGTAGCTACAGTCAACATGCCCACAGGCACAGCCCATGGAGAATTTATCAATATCCCCGCTCAACAAACCTTCCGCTAGTGGGGGATCCTTTGTCGTATCCATAGCAACAACAGTAAGTACATGCCTATCTTTAGGATCACTCTGCATATAGTAGGCATCAGGGATAAAACCACGAGCCGCTTTCGGGTTAGCTGAAGCATGCTCAATATGAAGAGGCACGTTACGAAAAGTCTGAAACACAAGACACTTGTGCGCTGAAGAAAACCTAACTAGCTCTTCATGCGGAAACATATCACCATTACTGTTTGGGATATCTGCAGCAACCGCTCTGGGAACAGGGAAAATGTAATCGTCAATGCTTGGAGAAAGATCGTATACCTTAGCAACCCCAGCCAGAACACTAGGCGATATTAAGTTTAGTGCTCTTTGTACCGTATCGTGCTCTATATTGCTGATGTCAGCGTTTTTCTGAGCGCATTTACTAAATTTCCCTGAGGATTGATATACACCTACGACGGGTACTGAGGCAATCTTATAAAACATTAATCTACTCCTATAGGATGTGAACTACCTATAGAAGTAGACTAACTTTTTTTTGAAATAATGTTTAACTAATGTAGTTTTTTAATCTTTTGGTGGGGTGTATTCTTTACCGCACTTCTCACATTTCTTAGTTTCCTTATTAATCTTACCTCCACACGAACAATAGATTTCTTGGATTGGTGCCTGACCACTTTTCTTAAATGCCATTTCAAACCTCACTAGGTATCGATTACAGGAGCTAAAACACCCTTGCAAGCCTGATAAAATACATACAAAGGTTGCTTTTCTTCACCAAAAGCTATCTTTACCTCATCCTCATGATCATAGAGTAAATCTTTTAGCAACTTCGAATTAAACTGAGCCCTAGCCTTTGTCTTCATGTCGATCCGGTTATCTGAAGAGAGTTTTACACTATCCATATCGGATTCTAAAGTCAACTCCTTATCTAGATCAAGGTAGACATGCTGACTCGTGTTACTAAGGGCGTTTATAACAGCGTTATTCTGAAATACCCCAGTAGCCGACCACGATTTTTTATCAACCACAGATTTACATTCTTTTACCTCATCTGTTTTTACTAATCGGGAAACAATGTGCCATCTATCCGTAGAAAACCTAATATAGTTTTTGTAAGCTGATACCTCAATATTACTCATCTTCCTCAACAGTACAGAAAGAACCTTAATCACCCCAGAACTTGTGACACCGCTTTCTATATCAGCCCAATTAAAATTTGCCCCATGTATCCTATGAGGATCAGCTACAAATATGCCATCATTACAAATGTAAGCGGGCATCGAACTTTGCGCTCTTAGGGTATACAGTAGTTTGGGTAGATCTTCGGCTGTTAAGGTATCTTGAACCCCCCAAGTACAAGAACTCAATAGGTCATCTTCTTTTCGTATTTTAATATCAAACTTTTCGTGCTTAGTAGAGTTTCCGATCACCACACTTTTATTTTTAATCTTGAGCGCAATCCTACCATTATTGGGGATACTTAATCGAGGACACCCAAAACTGTATACCGTTCTTGGTTCCAATTTATCCCCGGAGTGTTCCTTAGCAGGTATGTCTGTAAATATATAAAACTCCCCATTAGTAATAAATAACCGTAAAGTGTTAATCCGCTTAGTAAAAGACAAGCCATAAAATCCGAATAAATACTTGTCTGATAACTTTCGAAGCGTAGCTATAGACTTATTAAAAATCTCAGCATCAATAATCATAATCCATCCTCCCCATCACGGTTACAATACAATTTGTAGTCACAGTTAAAGCAATATTGATACTTAGTGTTTCTAGGAAATTTTGCCCCATTTTTTAGCTCAAAAACTACTCGGCTGTATTTTTCAATGGCATCAGCAATAAGTGCATCTGTGATCTCATAGGTCTTTGCTTCCCGCTTCGTGCCCATATGCTTTAGGTATATGTATTCACCGTAGATAGGAAAATCTTCTGGTATCTTACCCATCCTCCGTAACCAAATACCATAAGTAGGAAGCTGAACTGACTCTTTGATTTGATTCTTCGTAAACGGCTTAGAGTTGGTTTTATAGTCTACAATTTTTACACAGTCATCGAGCTTATCCACTCTATCGGCTTTCCCCCAAACCTGAACATCAGAGATAGATACATTAAACAACCGCTCAATAAATACCGTCTTTGGAAAAGAAGCAAAACCAGAGTAATACTCTAAGTAGCCTTTGAGCATAGTATGGATACTTTGTACATCGTTTTTTACAAACAAACCACTCTTTATTTTATCCGGGACTTTATATTCTTGGTAAGCCTGCCTAAAACTATCACTCATTAATTTTCGTATATCTGTCGATCCTGAATTAGGTAATCCCTTGTGGAAATTTTCCAAAGCCTTGTGGGCAATACTCCCAATCAGAAAATACTTATTCTCAGGTACCTCAAAAGGTGCCTTTATATAGCGATACTTGAAAAGACGCTTACAGCCAAAGTAACAATCAACCTTGGTCGGCGATAAAGACTTAACTGGCAATCCCACTTTCGTACCTCACTAGTCTTAGGTTTTTATCAGCTATGGCCCAACCCAAAGATATTCTTTCTCGAAGAACTGACTTTACAATACTTTCCAAATTTTCATAACCCCACTGGATCTTACCATCATACCAATTACTGACATAGGCCCATCGGATAAAATCGTTGAGTCTATAATTAAAAACGCAAACATTATGACCGCCAACATTATGACCGTAAAATGGAACGGACAATAAAAAAAGATCTCGAACCTTAATCTTAATTCCAGTTGTCCCGGTCAAAACACCACGCTCACTCATGCTCCTAATCATATGCATGGCAAAGTAAGAATGATCATCGCAATCTCCTTGGGGTGCGCCCTTCTCTAACCATCTACCGTAAATTGCCTTTGGGCTTGAGATAACGTCACCTAACATGTACCATGTATCTTCACGCCAACCAAATGAACCTATTAGGTTTTCAAACTCGGTTGTAGAAAGTGGTTGGGGTAGAACAACTGAATCCCATTTGGATTCAAAAGCACATTGATAAAAGCGACTCCAAAGGTAGTAAAGCCTACAGCGAAGAGCAAACCAAACTAGCACCTTAAGTATTTTTATCTTCAATCCCAATTTCTTTTGCATGGATCTGCTTTCCTAATTTTCTTTGAATAGCTTCTGGTAATTTAGAACCCGCGTAGTAAGAAAGATACCCATCTTGTTGGATAGCCCAAACACGCCACTTTTGTTCTTTAGCTTTAGCAATGGCATCCTTCTTAATCTTTTCTTCGAAAAAACCTTCGAACCAACGACCCATTACTTCCCTTTCCTTCTACGTCTTTGTGCTTTTCTAGTTTGTTTTGCAACTTTAGCTCTTGCCCTTCGTCTAGCCAATTCCTTTTCATAGGTTATTTTCTTTTGTAGAGCAGCTACCCTACTCAGCGGGGCATCACGACCGATAGCTCTAATAATTTCTTCTTTTGCTTGCCCCGGTAATTCCTTAGTCCTATCTTCTTTAAAATCAGTATCCATATTTTCCTCCTACTCAACATAATACTGGAAATGCATTGGATCTTTGGGTCTTCGCCAAAAACCACCCCACTGCCACCCATACTGTTTAAACAGCGTCACAACCTCAACAGGCATATTTCCCCGGGTGTTTAGTTTATTCTCCTTCCAATTAATATCGATTGCCATACCATAAGCATGTAACGACAATGACTTTGTTGGATTAGACAGCTTATGCCTTGGAACAAAACCACCTAGTTGGTAGATCGGATATAGATTGTCGTATTTATTAATTATGTAGTCGTAGAACAAATTTCTAACGTTCAAAGCTAATTTTTTGTGAACTTGTATTGTCCAGAACTTATCCATTAAAGGGATTGGGACAGGCAAATTTAGTATGACCAAATTTTCTTTGATCCATGCAGGATTAATCTTTACAAAACCCTTTCTTTTAGGGTCCTCAACATAGCCCATCTTTCCTACAAAATTTTTGAGTTCTTTAGGATTACTAGGCGGTGTATATGTTTTTGATCTGTATTCGCCCTTGATTACTTTGTATAAAAAATTAACGTACCAACGTATTAGCATTTCTTACCCCGATCCTGTTAGCAAATTTGCCCCTCCCTTCGGAATTAACCTCTCTATATTATCTATACGCTTCTTAGTATCCCCATCTACAGGCCCATTACTCTTAATAAGATCTAGAACGTCTTGCACATGAACCCGATCATCCATTTCTGCTAGTTTAGAAATCTGGTCCTCCAGATCCTCTGCAAATTCTTTAGTAATCGAGCTTTGCTTCGAAGCCCCAGGTAAGGGCAAAGGTGATGCCCCACCGCCTCCACCGCCCCCAGGGGCACTTCTAGGGGCTCTAGGGGCCGGTCCTGGAGCTTCCTCACCTTCCTCCTCACTTTCAGCTTCAGGGAAAAACTCAGGATGGTCTACTACGTATTGTCGCTCTTCTTCCTGATTCTTACGCTCAACATCCAGGTCAACACCCGCACCCTGAGAGTATGTTCTGTCAGAAAGAATACCTCTATCCTTAAGATCTCGCCACACACCCAGGATAGAAACATCTTGACTTGGATCTAGGTTTTTGCGCCACTTAATAGTAGGTACCAAAGGATCTTTAGGTCTTTGTACTCTGATCCTGTTTTCTAATTCTTTTTCTGGGGTCTTATAAAAATCGTGCATTTCCGCAATAGGAACACAAAGTTTCTTTATGATCCACTCTTGCTCAAAAAGCATACGGATTGAAGCCAACCTTTCAAGCAAGGTCTGAAGACCCGCAATAGCAGCCGCGAATGAAGCCTCACCTATCAAAAAGCTCTTGGCAATACCCATCGCCAACAGTTTGATACGCTCGATAAAATCCCATTCACGAGAGATCAATAAAACCCTATCGCTTACTCCGACTAACTCAACACTTAAAGCATTATGCGTGATGATGGCAGCCAAAGGATCCGACTCTGCCAAACTTAGCTGATACGCTAAGGCTTCTTCGTCTTCTTGACTACCTAACCACCCTGTCGCCGGATCACCCAATTTGAAAATTCTTAATGGAGCTGCATGTCTTTGTGCAATTGCCAAAGATGCATTAACTACAAAGTCTTCGTACATAGTGGTACGATATAGTCTTGTATAGAAACTCGTTCCACGTATATCTGTAGAATTAATCTTACGCGCTAGAAATGTCGTGTTCAAAGACTCCAAAGGAATAGCTCGATTCATCCTAAAAGCATTCATAATGTCTCTAGGTATGAATTTTTGAAGTCTCCTAAACAAAGGGTCCTGCGCGTTTACGAGTTTTCGAATCTCTGGCGTTGGTAATAACCAAAGCAAAGGTTGTTCTACCGCAAGACCAACACCTTCAATTCTTACGTAATCTGGATCATGCGGAATAACACGCGCCCATATACCTTCTGTAGAGTCAAAGATAGCATGCAGAATAAGCTCTCCGGTTATCAAGTAATCCCTGGTAAAGCCCGCGAGCTTTGGGACTAAGTTTAACTTATTAAACATATCCTCGTAAACTTTTTTTATTCCTGGATCATCAATACCAACTAGGTCGAAAGCAGACCATGGAAGCTCAGAATACATGTCAGTTGCAATTGACACAACCGCGTCCCTGCGATACATCTCACGCCATACAGCATTTGCTAATCTTCTATTCCTTGGAAAGTAATATTTATCAGGGGTAGACTTTCTATAATCGTAAAAAAGAGGGGCCTGTGCAACACTGTTACCCCCAGTATTCTCACTTCCATAAGCGTTTGTTGCGTTCAATTGCCCACGCTTACGCATAGAGCTGTAAAGGGTAAAGCTGTGAGGGGTTTTTGGTGGGCTCTCTACAGCACTACTCTTTTCGTATGGTTGTTGATCTGCTTGTCTTCTGGGATCCCCATCTTTACCAGGCACAATTAATTGTCCTGTTTTTTTCATACCCAACCATACCCTTCCGGTTTAGTGTCCCTCAATATGTCTACGCAGTTTTGATCATGATCATTGGCAATACATAAATCACAGTTTGTTAAACCAGAGAAAGGGCAACGCCCATTCCTTAACTTAACATAAACCTGCAGCTTACATGGAGGATTGTATATAACATTATGTATTCGCCGCCCTCTCCATTGCTCTAACATAGAATTTGCTCCCCGCAATCCTCTCGATGGTATGCATATTCACAGGAGCACCGCCATTAAAGACTGCTTGCAATACAGCTTCCCGTGCTTGATTACAGGTAAAGCCGTACTGTTTTAGTTTTTGTACGGAATGGGTAATAGGTCCCAGGAAGATAACCTCTTCCCTAGCTACCAAAGTAAACATTTTACTAACTCTGTCATAGAATAATTCCATAACATCCTCCAGGCTATAATACAAAAATTACTTATGTTTTTGTCACGGCAGTAATCTTGGTTATGTACTTTCTACAAAATATTTCAAAGTCTTTTTTATTTATATGTATTCTATAGTTCCCAAAATTAAAAGATACGTAAGGCTCACCTGATGCCATCACGGGAACATAAGCAATACATGCACCACGCCCAACGCATTTTAGCGTTCCAGGCTTTTCTTCTTTGTAGACCGCAGCTCTGAGCTTCATCGTCTTCTTGCTAACCGCATAGCTTGGCTAACCCTCTTTGCCTTTCTTCCGGTTTCAGAAGCTACTAAAAATTGATCCATTATACCTATACCCTCTTCAACCTCATCTATGCTTTGCTCAATCCCAAAGATAGCATTCTTTACAGAATCCCACACATCCTTGAACCAGTTTTTAACCTTGGTCCATACCTGCGCATCAACCCTATAACCCATTCGGGTCTTTCCTGGTTCAATAATCGCAAACTCTTTTTGTAGCTTCTCTTCTATAGTATCGTTTGCCATCCTAAATAATTCAATCTCTTTATCCACCTCTTCTGCAATCTTTGGGAATTTGTTTTTCAAAAAGTCTAATACATAATTCATCTCTTCAATTGGGCCTGCAGGTACTGGGGTACTCAACACTTGGGCTCTTACGGCTACAATTTTCTCTTTAAAGCGTCTTACAACCACATCTTCAAGTTTAGACAATGTTTGTTGTTCATTGCTCAAAGTAGCATAGATAGACTGCATAATCTCGGTACGTTTCATTTGCTTTTTCTTTAGCTTTTCTTGAGCTTCCTTCATCATTTCTTTTGCAAGATCAACTTCGGATTGGATATTATCAATATCTTGCCCCAACGCTTCTACCCGATTTAATGCTTGTTGCGCTGCTTTATCAACTTCCTTCACATCCATAAACTTCTCAGGAATAAATTCACCGTAATCATGAGGAGCCCTTCTAGTAGGGGTTGTTCGTTCCTTAAACGTCTCAGGCATATCTGGTTGATCTGGGGCTGCCATAGGTGCGCCAGGAAGCGTAATACTAGTAGTTGGTCCCTTGAGTTTCTTTTGACTTTGTACGTAAATCTTATGAGCTACTTTTCTTAGCAAGTAAGCCTTTCTTAATAACCTAGATGCATCAAAGTCAATCTGATTGGCCTTGACTTCCAGCTCTTTCTCTGGTTCCATCCCTACTACTACGTGATTAGCCGATCTGCGAATCAAAGGATATACATCTTTGTTATTAAGCCTTATAAGCTGCCCCTCTTTGAGACTCTTAAATGGACCTTGATTTAATGTCTCATGGGCATATTCTTGGGTTTGTTTAATTACGCTATTTACAATCTGAGGCGAGAAGCCCATGTCCTCTAGTAAAGCCTCTATCTCTTCCCACGCCATGCCCATGAACCAATAAGACTTGGCATGCTGAAGAGCATCGTCTTTAGCAGAGTAGTTATCTTCCTCTTGAGCTACCCTGTTTATGGGCTCTTTATTTATAAGCCTTTGGGCCAGTCTAAGAGTTTCTTTAGGGTACTTATTGGTCAAGCGCATAGTTAAACTCCTATAGGTTATCTAGCAGACTATCAATCTCAGAAGCGTGCTGTTGAATCTCAAACATGTTATCCCGTAACATATTCTCAAGACCGGGATCTAGCTCTACAATCTTATTACCTACCTCTTGAGATACTTCACCGGCAAGCATAGTAATGGCATAGAGCAAATCTATAATGTTGGATTTAACTTCATCTGGATCGTAGTATTCTTGGGCTTTGATCTTCATAAATAAACTCCTCTAGTGTTGATAATCAATAACACCTAAATTTCTAGTATACATATCGTCTATATCATAAACCACTAATCCGTCATTAGTAATCACAGCAGAAGGATCAAAATGATCCCCAAACCAATTAACCAATTCATAGTTGTCAAACGCTTCTGCAGATTCTACTATATTTTTTGGGTTAAATTCCATACTCAAAGATTTAATAGAATCTTCATAATCATCATCCGGGTTTCCTTCTCTCTCTATGTATTCTTCTATGTATTCTGGTAAAATGTTTCCACTAAAAAAGTCTTCAGTAATAGCTTTAATCACTAGATTTAACATTTGTGGCTCATTCATATTAATAAGTCTAGCATTAGGCTTTGGCTGAATAAGCCATACACCACCATCTTCAGTAGAGTACTGAATACCAACATCCCAACTTTTGCTGCATAGGATAATGTGACCCGTATTTAGGTCGTGTCTACTAGACCTACCATGGATCCAAACATCTTTAGGTAAGGGATCAAAAGGATTTATATCCTGTATACCTACGCTACCAAAAAATCCTTGTCTTAAATACTTTCCCTTTCGTATAATTTCTACCAATTCTAACTCATCTTCACGACCCGTCATAGGGACGATATAAACTGTTCCCTGCTCATCTATGTCTTCGCAACCATCGAACCCCATTTTTTTACCACACTCACCCCGCTTACCCTGAAGCCACCACGAATCTTCCGCGTCTGCTTTGTCGTGATACTCTGATGCTCTTCCATCAAGTATCTTTTCTGCAGTTTCTAAATCAACCCTAAAGCGTTCTGCAATATCGTTAATAATCTCTTCGTCGTATAACTTATACACAGGCACACAATCGAAATCCGCTTCATACACATAAACAGTAGAACTTTCTGTCATCATATAAATACCATCAGAGAAGAATAAACAATCACCCGCTACACCAAAAGGGTTAATATCACCCTTCTCTATAGGTTCTGGGCTAGTATGAATCATTACTACTCCTCAGGAGTAATAACATCTAGCAAATCGTTTAGCTGCACAGACATTTGATCCGCATGGTCAGCTAAAGAATCCGTAATCTCTATCGATGCTTCACCTTGATCCAATAGCTTCTCTATTTTTTCTTCGTTCAACTCTTCTTTGGCCATACCTAGTAGCTTTTCTACAGAGGCTACCAAAGATCCAGAGATCTCTTGGATCTTAGTTTTCAATTCCATTATGTTTTTGATTTGTGTTTCCATTTTTATTAATAACTTCTATTGCGTGGGGCTTCAGGCATTAAAGCACGATCAAATATATCCCAGGCTTTTACCCAAATGTGCTCCGGGATAGCTTCTAATTCTGATCTAGAATATTTATCAGATAAATGATCTAAAACAATTCCCCAATCCTCTAGCAACTCTTCTTTTACCACCCAAGATGCAAAATTATCTTGTAATACCTCAGCCAGCTTTCTTGCATCCCAGTCCCTCTGCGCCCATTTTCTAGAACTATACTTCTTCCGAATCTCCTCCCATTCCGACTCATCCATCTCATAATAATTCGAATCATCCACTTCGTAACCATCAGCTTTTAGCTCTTCTACCAAACCGGGTTTATCCATAATAATAGCGTATGCTATATCCATATCACTGGGTGCTTCCCACATAGTATCCATGATACTAAATTCATATACAGCCTCTTCAATATCGAAAGTATGGACAGTTACGAAACCGTCGTCATGGTCCATATTATCTAAATAGATTTTGAAAGCATTGCGTTTCATGTTTTACCCCTTTATAATTTCCCACAGATCTCTTTTGGCCTGATTAACATCTTCACGATCTACGTCGTAATCTTTAGCATGATTATTTATATAATCCAATGCATACTGATAAAATTCTTCTGGGTAAGCATCGCATGCGGCATCCTCAGTAATTAAAACAATACCACCATACGTATGTCCCTCCCCTAACTCTGGGTGATCCTCCAAAACTTTTGCTCTAGCATAAATATACGAATCGCTAAGTAATTCCAGTAACTGTATACTATAAATCCCAGAAAAATTGGTAGATATGTCTACCTCAGATCCATCATAGTATGCCTGTGCAGCTACGTCTTCTATCTGATCAAAAAAGTTTTTTGCGTCATCGGGGTGATTAAACAGCATAATCCACCCATATTTTCCTGCATCCAGGTCCTTTTGATTATACTTAACTACAGCGGGTTCTCTAGGAAATAGCGCGTAAACCAACCCATCCTCACTAGATAAAAAATCATCTTCTGGAGTACCTAAAGCATAAATCTCATTGAAAGGAATTTTCTTCCATTCTGCTGCCTGTGCTCTAACTTTACGGTACATTCTTACCCCCTTTTATGTGCTGCCTTATCCACTCTATTGTCACGCAGGATTTCATCCAAAACGTCTTCAGCTTCCTCATCTGACATTTCCAGGATCATAGTCTCTAGCTCATCATCTGGACCTGTAATTTGAAGCACCCGATCCAATTTATCTAGCACCTCGGCTTGGAACGCAGAGTTATGTCTTAGAGCAGCACCTTTTCCCTTAGGTATTTTATAAATACCATCAGCCGGGCTTATGCGTAACCCACAAGGACAACCAACACTCTCGTTTTCAATAAACCCACCAACACCATACTCCTCATAAACAAAAAGAGGACGATCACATATAGGACAGCGTTTGTTGTCTCTCACGTACTTAAAAATTTTTCGGGCTTCCCTATATCGGGTTTCCCAATCTTGGGTTTCCAGATCTTGGAACGCGGCATTATGTCTTCGATAACCTCTACGTCCACTAATAGGAATTGGGGGGTTACCCTCATCATCTACCCAATCTTCTGCACAGTCTTCACAAAGGTACACCCAACGATCTCCTGTATTACCAAAGGGGTGATGCATATACGCTTTGTACTTTGCTGGATTCTTATTGCTCTCATCGTAGTACAAACAATTCTCACACAGTTCTTGTCCTGCACTATGTCTTCGATAACCTCTACGTCTTTGTGATCTGACTCTCATAATTTCTCTCTCTCTCTCAAAAGTTATTAAACTTAGTTCCAATATCACCCAGTATAGAAATTAACTTTTCCATACTTTCTTTGAGAACTTTATACTTCTCTAAATCTTCTACAGGTATATTATCGTCTTTAGCTGCTAATTCATTTAACTGTCGATACTTTGAATCTAATTCAACTAAAGATTTAGCAACAGTAATATTAAGTTCAGCAATTTTTTGATTAATCATTAGGACACTTCAACAGAAGAATTAAGCTTAATACCAAGGGCTTTGCAGCTACCACCAGGAATTTCCAAAACACCACGAACCCTATCACAAGACCAATGCTCTCGGGCACCCGGTTGGGCATTATGGATAATCTTGGCCACCTTGAGACCTAGAATGCTATCCTTGATAAACAGGATGTCTATTGGAAAGCCCACAGAGCCCATATGGAACGTTACGTGGTCCCCACCAAAGGGAAACCACATCCCCTCGTCTTCGGCAAGGCTAGAGACCACTTCTAGCCCTCGGGCTTTTTGCCAAGCCGTCGAAGCTACGGTCACCCTAAAATTGTAATCATTTACCTTGACACGCTTGGTAGCTTTTGGTAAGAAGCTAAGATTCCTGACAGGCCACCAAGATCCATCCACATAGGCATAGATACTCGATGTGGCTTGGACTATACCCTGCTCACCGTTTGGCAAAATAACTTCCATACCTTTTTCTATAAAAGGTACATGGGGTCTCTCAGGATTTCTAAAGTTTACTTTGTGGCGCATTCATTCCTCCACAGTACCAAGGTTTCTGGTATTCATAGAATCCACGTCATAAACTACAAAGCCCTCGTTTGTAACTACCGCCGATGGATCAAAAGGTTGTATATATTCCAACGATTCAGTCATAGTAATTGCTTAAGCAAACCATTCTTCGCCAAATTCCTCGGCATATAATAAAGCCATTTCGTTAAGGACCTCCTCAAAAGAATCCACACGAATAAAAGAGATATTAAAACCTAAAGATTTGGCTAAAGCCTTAATATCTCCTCTATCTCTTAGGTTGCGACCTGACCAATCGATTACAAACTTTGCTTGCCCATTCTCACTAACCACGGCCACATCCATACCAGTGTCTATGTACGCTTTCTTCATCCCAACACATCCTGTTCCCAATATTCTCCACCAAGAGCATTAATAACACGCTCTTGTGTTTTATTAATTATGTCTTTCACAAAGTCAAACTCCGCACCTTTAGGGTGAGTGAATATAGAATTAATGTAATTACCGACCCGAAGGGCAGCATCGTCTAAGATTAACTTTGTAAGTATACTCACATGATGTTCTACATAATCCTTCCATTCTTGATCCGTAAGGTGAGCATATTCATCCTCAGTATCAAATATGCCCGGTGTATTGTACTCTCTTTGGGCTATTCTATACATGTTACGCTCCCTCAATCAGCAAGATAACATTGTTGAACTTTCAAACCGTTCTCATTTAGGGCATCCCATATGTCCTCAAATTCTTCTTTTGACATAGGATCTGAGAATTCTACCTTATTAGGGCCTACCATTACATCGTCCCTCCCATAATCATCCAAAATGTCATAGAGTAAATCCTCAGAACCGGGACTAAGGTACCAAACAAATTTAAAGTAGGTACGATCTACTTCGTTGGGCATAACTACCCTCTCAATCCTCGAATAGCCCTTCTCAGATATAAACTAGCCAACCTCCCTGTACCTTTGCCCCTTCCTTCCCCTTCACCGTACCCAGGTCCATCCTCTTTGCATGGACCTGTGTTTCTATTCCTACGACCACTTCCGGGTTGCCCTCTACCCTTACCAGACCCATCTTGCCTTGGTCCCCTTTGTGATCTTCTAAACATTTTAATCCTCCACACTTTCTAATTTTGATACATCACCACCATCTGATTCATAAGAATCAAATGTCTCAAGAACTAATTCACCATTTTCATATAACCCATCTGAACCCCTAGTTAGATAAGGACGATCCCAACCCATCTGATCACACATATCATAAAATTGATCTTCAGTTATAATATAGGGATCCTATGAGTAATGATCGCTCACAAGAACATACTTTTGATCTTCTTGAGCTAGAATTCTTAATGCTTTATTTAGTTGTCTTTTTGCACTACCCTTTAATACATCCCTGTCACCATTTTCATAGATCACTTCTACCCAAACATCACCTTTACCCAGCACTCTTTCAAGTGACCTTTTTGCTTCTAATGCAGTTTCTTTATCCCAAGTTGTAATATAGGCATCGTCACAATATAGCTTTTTTCCTGCATCTTCTAATTCATAACAAACATCTTGATAATTTCCATCAATTGCATTTTTACCAACGACATGGTATTCTACTACATTTTCCTTTTGTGCTTTCATACCTTTTCTCCTTGAGGCTAATTCTAATGGTCCCTCATCAGTGTCTTCAAATTCTACAAACTCACGATACTCATGAGTCTTCTCAGGACCCTTGGTGTCTTCTTTAGTTTTCCAAAGTGCATCCCAAATAGATTTCAGATGATTCCAAGTTGAGCTTTGTTTTACCGCTTGGATCCATTCTTTGAGATTAGGAAGTTTTGGTTCCCATGCTTGCAATGCCCTAATCAACTCGTTTTGCTCCCCGGCAAAATCCAAGGCTTGAGCACCCCTACTTAGCATATCCGATATACTTCTGTTTTTGTACATCGGGATGTCAGTAGGCCCGCTCCAAAGATCGTCCTCAACCTTGGTATAGTTTCGGTTCTTTACTTTGACGTTTGTACCAATTGGAGCTTTATCTACATCAACTTGGGCTCTTCTTCTATTTGCTCTTTGTACCGTAACAGGATAAAAGCCGTACCCCTCTAATTTTTGTTCTGCTTCCTGTAAAGAATCTGCGTCTACTATATTACCGTCCGCATACTCAACAAAATAATATGGCCCTTTCTTTATAATCCAGGCATCTTCATCTTCGGTACGCCACTTGCTAATAGTCTCTTCGGGAGCAAACTCTTTAATCACTTTGCCGGTATTAGCATCAAAAATACTTAAATCTTCTTTGAGCACATCAATGTCTTTTGCCAATAGAGCATAGGCTTCTTCAGCTTGCTCCAAGTTATCATAATCCTCTTCGTACAGAATCTCACCATGCCCCTCCCCCGGAACTAAGCCAGTAATCGCTACCGTATATTGATCAGGGTATTTTTCACTCCTAGGTGGCACATGGAAAAAGTCATCGTGACCTTGGGCTCGCTTACGCATAACGGATCCTTTCTTTAGTTTTCTACGCTGTTCCCGCAATGATTCCACTTCGTTTTGCGGAAGCAAGGTACGCAACTTCCTAAGAGCACTTCCGGGAGATGGGTTATCGATAGCCAAAAATAAATCGATTGCTTCCTGTATCTCAGAATCCTTAATGAGTTGGGCGCTCTCAAACTTATCTATATACCCACGCGCTAAATTACCAACATACGCATCTATAGTCTTATCCCCCCGATCCTTTGCTGCAAACCACCTATGCTTACCATCTAGTATAATAACATCCGGAGGAACACCATGGGTACCAAACTCGCTCTGAATTCTTCCTACATTATTAATATTAATATCTACTATTATAGGACCTTCTGACATAGATTTGCCATCTTCAACCAAGGTAACCGGAGCTACAGAGTCTATAGGTATAGTATCAAGATAAAAGACATCACTTTCGATCCAATAATCAGCAAGATCCTGCGCGTCTTTACCCAAGTTGTAATACTGATCAGCTAAAATTTGTGCTACTTGATCTTTATCTATACTATTAGACAATATTACCTTCCTCGTCGAATTCGTAGTCATTTGCGATAAGTGTTTCTGCTATAGCTTCATCTGATGTTATACTTTCGTACGCATCCTCTAGTCTCTCATAGATCTCATCTGCAAAGTCTCTAGCATCGTCTAAGACGGCATCCTCTAGCATATCAGCTTCTCTGTTTAATCCGGCTAAGTCTTCTTCACTTAATTCGTATTCAGAATCTAGCCATTGAATAAATTTTTCCATATTGTCGCCGTCTATGTGCATTGTCTTAGAGTGGTTATAAAAACCAGCATGATAAATTTTTGCTCCCTCGCTTATTTGATCTATAAACTCCATAAAAGTAGGAAACTCATCTGCATGTTTAGGAATCCAATCGTCATATGAAACACTGCCTACCCAACAGGCACCATCACCCTGAGACCAAAACCCAGAAAAATATATGTCATCAATATAAAATCCTTTTTTCTCTCCGTCTTCTTTAACCCAATCGTACACGTAATCCCACCAGTCTACTAAATCTGTATTGATATCTCGATTATTCTCTATAGCTTTTTTTTGGGTTTCAGGATCCAGATCTTCAAACTTCTTCCCTTCTTGTGCAAAGCGCCTCATTTTAGCTCTCCTCATAGCCTAAATAAAAATAGTCTTCGAGTAATCTGATTACTTCGTCAGCCGCTTTATTTCCAGGCATACCCATACCACCAAAATAGGTATCCTTAAAATCGCTGATGTCAGGCAACTCTTCCAATACCCATTCAGGTGCAGAATTTAAATCGATACTCCATCCGGCAGGGATCCTAGATACATCAACGTAATCACCTGTAGCATAACCAATGATTAATATGATATCACCAAACACACCCTGTAAAATTAATTCGAAATAGGCTAGTCCAAGGATACCATCATTCGTGTCTGTCTCAATAGGGCTAAAAACATAGTCATGCCAAATACGGTCATACTTTAAATAGTCATCTAGTAAACTACCGAGGTGGTCTATTAATGATTGAAGTTTACTTACAGGGTCCTCTTTGGCTTTTTTATTAATTGGAAACTCTTTACCCTCTATGGCATAGGCTAAGTTATATTCTCCAGTATTAATATCCTGAAAAGCTATAAGGGTACCGGGGATATCCTGTAAGGTCATCTCATCTTTGAGATCCTTTTCTATTTCCTCAAGGGCATCCCAAGAATCCGCTTCTACATCCAAGAAATAAAAATACCCATCTTTAGTATTCGGATCGTGATACTTACCCGGTTCCTTAAGAATAGCTTCGAGGGCTTTTTTAATTTGATTAATCATTAATAATCTTTACCGGGCCAGGTCGTGACAGGACCTAACCTTTCGGCTTCGCCTACAATGTCATCGTATACGTTTCCCGAATCATACCCTTGAGATTCGACAAACTTTTCCACTTTGTTTATGGCTTTAATCATTCTGTCATAAAGCCTTTCTTGATCTCTAACCCTTGCACCTTGGCTTCCCAGATATTTTCTTGTAGCCTCTACGGCATCATCTAGCATTTTTTTTGGTGGTCTTTTCTGCGCCTTCTTCCTTGTAATACCTGTCCCATATTCTCTGGGTGTTTTCCAGGGAGGCAAAAACATATCGTCTTTAAAATCATCATGGACATCTTGCTTAATCATCCAATGCCCAGTTTGGTAAGGCCAATTAACCGAAGGTAAACCATCCAATACATCTTGAGGTGTTCTTGTAGCTTTGAGTGTACGTATAGCCCGTCTCAAGTAAACTAAAGATTTCATAGTAAGCTCCTAATCGATATCCAAGTCTTTTGGAAGCATATTCCTAATCTTCTGTTCAACGAACTCAGACATTTCTATACCAACCTCTTCCAAGGCTTCATACTGCTCATTGGTTAGCAAATCTTTAGCTACATCTTTTGCTGATATCTCTATGCCGGACAACTCAGAAAGTTCTTCGGCAATTTCTTCAGCCCTTAATATTCTTTCCTCTGATCCACCCCAATAACTTGGGTATCCGAGAAGAAGGGACCACAAAGATCCTATAGCATCTTCTTCATCCTCTGGTATTTCCTCACCCCCAGCATACCTAATAACCTCTCTAGCACTTTTATCCCATATAATTTCTGTTATGGGGATATTCTCAAAACTACCATAGGCATTCATAAGATTTTGGTAATTTTCCATCATACTACCAATATCTACGTCACCCCCAGTGTAACCCCACCACCCATCTTCACTATAGCCAAAGTCAATAAATTCTACACCCTCCCCACCATCCCACTTGAGTTGAATACCGCCATGCGTTAAATAGTCCACATCACCGTAGTTTACCCATTTATCTTTAATGGATGCTAATACCTCACCTATAGTTTTGGATCTAGGTTTGTCTTCGTATACGTCTTTATCAAACATCTCTTCTTGTTGTGCTCTAAGTCTTCTCATTGTTCTTTTTAGACAGGCTTTACTATCCAAAAAATCATCATTATCATCATACCCTAAAAAAATCCCGCACACTATACCACCAACTTCATTGGCTACTTCTTGGGCTTCCTCCTCTGTTTCATACCATTCTTCAGACATAGGGGAATTAGACCATTCTTCCCCAGTCCACACAGTGTTGCTGTCATCAGGATCTTCCACTACATATTTAATAATCTCACCGGCAATGTGCCTCCTAGCATTAAAGTCTCGTATAGTTCCTCCTGATCCCTGACTATCTTTAACAACATCACCATTTTTTAAAAGCTGAATAACATATTCATCCAAGCGGTCCCCATACTTATCTAGCATTTGTTGGAAGCGACCTTCAGGATCATTGTCTCCTCGTATGTTTTGCACCACTTGATCATTGAGGGTATCAATAACTTCTATTGTATAATTAGCAGCAGTTTTCCTACTCTCCATAGGGAAGCCCCCCAAGTAAGGATTACCAAAGTAGGCATCAGGGGACTGTGCAAGCCTACGACCTTTAATCTTATTCACGTTGGGATGCTTTACCATGTCTTTTACCTCTTTTTTGTACTTATCAGAGATTGGTTTTTTAGGTTGGTTTGGCTTCATAGGTAAACCAGAAGCTACAAGCCAAGTATTAATGTCACGAACAAGACGAGCATTTGTGATATGGTGCATCAGTTTGTCATAATCATCTTCGTAAATGCACCCCTGCTTATAAGCTATCTGCTCAAACTCATCCTGGAGATTTTCCAGTTCACGGTTTTGTACCTTGATACTTTCTGCAGCCAAACCCATGGTAAATGCATTTTGCTCCGTCTCACCGAGCTTAGAAAGCAGCCCAACATACCAAGACTCTTCTAGCTCGTTGTCTACAATATGAGCTAAAGCAATCTCCAAGGCTTGATCCACTGTGAGGTTCAAAACTTTGTCAAGATCTTCTGGGACAACAATTTCCGTAGAAGTGTCTTGGGCAGTGATACGCATAGCTACTCCTTTTCACTATCCCCAATAAAAGTCATAGGGCCAAAGTCTGCAATTGCCGCTTCGATAGGATCAACTTCTTCCTTTTTAGTTTTCTTCGATTTCACTGCTTTCTTCTTTGCTGCAGCAGCTTTCTTTTCTTTAGTCTTTGTCTTTTTCTTGGGTTTGACTTTTTCTACCACCTTGGGTTTTATCTCTTCTTCCTCTTCTAGGGGCTCTTCGTCAAAATCGATAACAATAGGCTCGTCGATCTTTTTAGCCTTCGGTAGCTTTCGAATTCTAGGGTGAGCCTTTAGCTCATGCTTACCGATAACTTTCTCAGAGTCATGAAGTACAGTGAGATTACCCGTATTAACTAAATAATTAAAAACTGGATCTTCCTTAATCCACTTACGAGAGCATATGCCATCCACATCGTAAGATTGTCCAGGGTTAAGAATAATGCTTCCCTTTTCAAGTTGCAAAGGTAACGAGCCGCCTGTGCCATTTCTAACTTTAAACATAAACTTTCTCCTTTAGCTTTTCTTGGTCTCTGCCTCTGATTGAATAATAAGGTAAAAAGATAAAGACAATTTAAGTATTGTCTACACGAACCTCTTTAGTCGAATAACTCTAAGGGAGGGCCTTGGGTTTGCTTTTCGGATCATACTAACTTTATGTCTGTCCTGTATAGCTTTGTTAGTAAAGACCCTCTCGGGAGTCTTTAGTAATCTATGAACCCCAATATAACATTGGATCATATCGTTCGATCCATCACTTCTGTGGTCTACCTTGACTCCATTATCTTGCAAACCTCTAAGCTCTCTTAGAGCTAAAGAACAAGGCATATTTCTGTGATAATAGGGATCTAGTGCGGGATGTTCTTTAGCCGGAAAACTTAATTTATTATTACGCATACTTTCTAAAAACTTAATATGATCATCCCGATCTATATCTTTACCCATGGCCAAGATTCCTACATTTCTTAGCCTATCAATTTGTTCCATTGAATTCCAACGGTCATAGGATACATACTTAATAGTTAACTTCTTATGTAGCTCCAATATCAAATCTGTCATCGCAGGAAAATAAACTTCTCTTGGCTTTAGCTTTTGTTTATTCCCCTTGGGGATCGGCTTCAAAGTCACAGCACCGTCTATGATAACTTTATCTTCTTCGAGGTGTCCTATACATAAACAAAAGCTATCCTTCTTTTTTCCTGGATCACAATGTATAGCATACTCAGCTAAGTTTTTATATTTTACGTTTTTTATTTCTAGCCCAATATAACTAAAGATAACATTCCCAACCTTCATATCGAAGTACTTCTCACCATAATCAAAAATAGAAAATCTAGTATTGTCTGTACAGGCTTCTATAATTCTCGTATCTCGAATAAAAGGATTCTCCGCACCAGGGGGGTTAGCACCGTAATCCCTTTCGGCACCCAAGGGATCATCCTCAAATTCGTCTGCCAGGTCCTCTTGAGTAATCTCAGGATTTGCTTCCCAGGTAGCTTTCCTAAAAGCAAACATCTTGTGCTGTCTTTGCGCTTGCTCTAACAATTGCATAATCTTATCGTCTTCAAACATCGGACTCGATATACTAATCATCCTGGCATCGGGTAAATTATAAATACCAAGCTCCCGTGCCCTTCGTACAGCAGAGCTAATCGTTCTAAGGGATCTCTTGAGTACCCTGTAGACTTCCTGAGCGCTTTTCTTACTGTCTCCCGTATCAAATCTTGCCAGCTCGTCAATGATCGCAATCAGTCGTGTTTTACCGGCCAGGGAAGCTGAGTTAGAATGCAAAGCCTTCAAAGCTAGATTTTTATACTTGAAGTGGATTTCTTTGTCGGTTTCTTTATAGAGCTTACCTGTCTTGTACTTAGGGTGCGTCTTTTCTAAAGTCTGTAGCTTTTCTTTGAGATCCTGAAACCAGGGGCTCTCTTCGTAAAAAGCCCTAAAGTGCCCCCAGACCGTCTCAGAAGCCTGTTGGGCACTCGTAGCGACAAAGGCTATATCCAAGGTCTGCCTTTTGATAACTCGTAGCCTAGACTGAAGATCTGGGGTACAGAGCGCGTCGTGGACTAGCCCAGCAGATAAACAACCTATGGTCACACCCTTGCCCGAGCGCATCCCCTCGCATCCAACGAATTCATTGTAGAAGCTCAGATCGTCTACTATATCTGATTTCTTTAGCCCACAATTTGGACAAACCTCATACTCAAATAATATCTGATCTCTTCTGGGAACATCATTTATAGTACGGATTCTCTGTACGTCGTTACACATGGGGCAGAGTAATTCTAAGAAGTCCCTAATTACTTCGTACTGAACCGGCCAAAGCTCAGGACCATTAAGGTATTCTGGAGATTCTATAAAATGGATTACGTTGGGTGCGCGTTTGAGGGTGACAAGATCCGTAGTTACTAAGTTTGACGATTGAGTAATTTTGCCCTCAATCATGTCATCTAGATCTGCAAATAAATTATCTCTAGCTACATACTCCATATGACTTAACATAGCTTGATTAATTTAAATAAGTCAAGTTGTGTTTTAGTTTATCCCTGATAAACGATCACTTTTTATATTATACAAACAAGGAGTAAATTTTGAAAAAGATTTTAATTTGTCCCATCTATCAAACCCATTATTTAGCAGATACTAATAGACTTAAGTTTGGTAGACAAACTACATGTAGTAGATCCTGTTCTTATAAATTAAGGTCTATAAAAAAGAGCAAGAGTATTACATTTAAATGTTCTGTATGCGGAAAACTAACCAAGCGCAGCCCCTCTTGTTTAAAAACTAAACATGAAGGACATTACTGCATGATTATCTTTGATGACAAGATTGACACAAATTTCATTACGAGATTTCATTTTTACTCATGATCAAAGATTCCTGAAGTTTCTCTTCAAGTATCTTTACCCTTGCTCTTAGGTCTTTTATGTCTTGGGTAACTTCCTGGATAAATTCTGCAGGGTGAGTACTGACTTTTAAATGTCCGTATTGATAAAGGTCTGCCAGTTCATTAATAGCTTTGTCAAAATTCATTACGCTACCGCAAATGGATTAAACAATACTTGTGTATACCCCGCGTGCTTTAGTATGTCAACCATTCTAGTAGCTCCCGCATGATTCCAACTATGAACTATAATCTTTGGGTCAGCTCTAATGTATACTTCAATACCTGCCAAAGACTGAGCTAATGCTACCCCGTTATTATTCTCATCATGATTAGGATCCATATCGTGGTCCAGGCATATAAGTTGAAACAAATAAGGACTATTAACCTGACGGCTTCTTTGTACGGATTCTAATAAGAGGGATCTAGCTTGAAAAACATTATACGCATGCACAATAATAAAATTATCCCTAGTACAAGTATGGACCTGCCCATGTTGTTTATGTTTGCGCGTACAGATAAAATCATGCCTAGCGGGGCTGTCATCAACGAATAGGATCTTCATCCGTAGCTTCCTTTATCTTTATACCTGCAAGCTCATGGGACATAGCTCCGTACTCGTGCATTACATCCTTACATAGCTGTGTAAGATGATCCACCTTTCTCTTGAGCTGTATTATCTCAGATGCTTCTTTAGCTTTGATAGCATCAAAGATAGCCCGAGCATGATTCCCGGTTGCACTCATGATGCCAGAGTAAGCAAAAGGAACATTAATATCCCAATCTTTAATACATTCCCATATCGCATTAAAGATCGGATTATCCAACATCTCTTTGGTGGGATCTGGCCAAGGTTCATTTCTTAATCTTTCTAGATATTCTTTTTTCATGGGCTCTCTCACATTTTAAACAAGTAATTTCTCCGTCATGGTTGTTAGTTAATATATACCAATTTTCGTCAATACTCTTTCCGCATAAGGTTTGACTACCATCCTCACTTCCGTGGATTGGGCCGTAAAGCTTATCACTCTTTGTTATCTTCTGTACTGTGTATGGAGGATTCATTAAATTTTTCCTTGCTGCAGATGACATAACCCTCGGCATCAACCCAAGTTCTTTTCTGTGCGCATAGTAGGTTTGCAACGTACCTTTGGCGTCTTCTATCGCATCCTTAACTGTATGTCCCGTACCCGTTGCTCCCGGGATCTCTAAGCACCCGGCAAAGAATCACTTACAGGTAATTCAAAATATGGGAAATCTAAGTTGATATTCTTGCACTCATCTTTTGCAAGTAATACAGCATACATTACTCTTTCTCCACAGGGCATGTAACCATTACCGGCTGTTCATCAATAACCACATACTTAGGAAATACAGAAACCCCACTACCCTGAGAAAATACTAAATATACAATACCATTAATACAAGTTTCTTTAATAGGATCTCTTTTGGCTTTCGAACTCTTCTCACCTACCGGAAAAAACATAACCAAAAAAATTGCTACAATACAAACTACAATCATTAACTCTATCAGTGTAAATCCTCTTCTAGGCATAATACTAACCTCGGCTTGTTGTCCTCTAGCACATATCTAGGTGCCAACGCAAATCCCGATTTATCTTTATTCGTAACCAATACATAAACAGTACCCTCAATACAAAGATCCGTCGTAATCATAAGATCCATATTCATGCTAGGATCTTCTTTATAATACCCAGCAAAGAGCATACCTAACCAAAAAGTAGATCCTAGTATTCCTATAATACCCATGAATACCGAGATACCTTCTATTAGCTTTGTCATGGGTAAACCTAATCAGATTCTCCGGATTCGTCATATGTATCTAGATCTATTTTTGCGGACTCAGGATAACAATCAGGGCAGAGCATACCTTTGGGCATAGGAGTAACCCAAGGCCCCTCATTCCCACATTGCCAGCATGGGCTAATCGGAATCTTGCGGATAACTTCCGGTGGGCAATCGTACTGCCTAACTTGCTCAAATAGATCTTTAAGAGGTTTTGGTGGATCAAACTTCTTCACAGGGATACCATCTTTTCCATACTTAGGATGATACTCAATTTCTGATAAGGCTTGATCCATCATTTCTTGGTCATTTTATATCACTAAGCTCCTTTTTAAACTTTTGTTCTTTTACGTAATCCTGCAAAAACCAGGAAAGTTCATAAATAACCTGATGACCTGTAGATTCTAAGTACCACTCAACCCCATTCAAAGAAAGATAATTCTCTCTCTGAGGTGTCTTCTTCCGGAAGCGCTCCCACCAAGTTTGATTAAATTCTAAGGTTATGGATATAAGTCCTTTGGCTTTTGTATATTCGATAACCCGGTACATCTTATGGCCCTTTCGACATAAGATAAATACACCGTTCGATCTATTAGTATCTGTTCTACCTCAAATTTAGTCAAATACAATCCTTTACTTTTCTCTACGGCATTTTGGAGTTTTTTTTGTTAATGTAGTCATATGGTCTAAGAATCCTGCATAACTTTATTAAATAAACTACGAAGCTCGTTTACTTGATCCAGCATCTCTTTTGTATCCTCGTGGAACTGTAAGGCATCTGAAGCAAGTTTATCAATTAATGTTTCCATATCCTTTATCAAGACGCTTTTACTTATTTTAGGATATTCTGTTTCTAGTTTTTCCATGCTTATCCCCTTTTCAAAAAACAACACCAGACCAGGGTGCTTTATCTTCTGTCAATGGTAACAGTTCTTCTTGGGTAGGTCTTCTAAGATCCCCACCCTGTAAATGCTCCCAATTTTCACTATCATCAACAACTTCTTTAGGATCATAACTTACCGTGTATACGTACAGACCATTAGGATTCTTCCCACCTTCTATGTTATGCAAATAGATAGATTCAAAAAACGCCTCCACATTAAGGGAACTCTCCCAAAGAGCATAAAACCCATATTCTGCATAAGGGATCTTATCGGGGTTATCTTCCCAACTATGATGGGAGCATGCAATGGGTAAACAATGATCGGAACCTATAATACCAGCAGGTCTACTAGAAACAAATCCTTTATGCACCGCAAACAATAATTGTTCCGTAATAATCATACAGATTCTCCTTGTAATAATTTAGGTTTTGCATGCCCATAAATCTTATCGTTCTCAGCAAGTTTTGTTTCTCTAAGATCAATAATACCCGATCCAAGAAACTTAGAATCTTCTAACACACAAAATTTATCTTCTACAAGTAAAGACCACTCAGCAATACCCAACCGCTTTACTACCCAAGTGAGCTTACCATTTACGAACCATGCTAGATGATATTGTCCGTTTAAGTATGAGTCTATAAAGTCTTGCGGGTGATGCCCCTCTCTTCTCCAATAAAACCTTCTTGCACAAGCAGGAAAAAGGCTCACACCTTTAATTTTGTGTGTCATGCCCGTTACTAAATCTCTAATTGTACTAAATTGGTCTTTTTCCTCACAAGAGAAACTATCAAGATAAACTTCCATTATCCGTTCATCGTTATATTGTTTAGTTTCGATTGCTTTTTTGAGCATTTGATCGTCTAGTAGACAGGCATAGTAATGAGCTTGTAACCTTTGTTTGCTATCCAAAGATTTATAATCTATATAAGAATTCTTATTTGGAGTGTCAAAGTGTAAGGGTTTAAATTGATTATTAGTACACACCCGTACAGGAAATATATCACCATTCTTATTGATATGATCTTTCCGTTCTATAGGGAAGGTAAAAACTTTTTGTGCCTTTTCGAATTTAGGTTCATCGGGAAGAGTTTTTGTGTATTTACTAAACTCAACCAAAAATCTTGAATTTATATCTTGGGCTATTTCTTTCGCATATACTCTAGATATTATCCTGATAAGCTCTTCTAGCCCGTTCAAGGGACTAATACTTTCTTGTTTCCATGATAAGATCATTTCCCTCATTTTTTTAGTATCCATTATCTTTCCTTCATAGCTGTTTCTTGTAAAGCCTTAACCACGTCATACTTAGCATTCTTTATCTCACTTGCTACAATCCTAACAACTTGATCTTGGGATACTGGCTTTGGACCTTCCTCGTGCTTCCAATACTTATACAAAGTTTCGAATGCTTCTTTCTTAGTCTTATACGGGCCGAATACATGAGTATACTCTATGCTCCAGAAATACCAGCCGGGTTTATCGTACCCTGCAAGTTTCATATCGTCGTTCTGAGGATCTTCAAAATACCTCACAGGCATCCTGGTATGAAACTCTACATAAGCTACTACTGCAGCTTCGGCAAAAGTTAAGTACTTCCACTGATCTTTAGACTTTATGTAAGAGATTGCACCCAAGACAGTTATACTATTCTTACTATAATTATACCAATCCCGCCAAGGTAAATCTTCTTCGAGAATGTATCCTGCCACTGTCTGTACGGAATCGCTATCAGTTTCTAGACCACACGCTCTTGCTGAATCCAAGTAGCTCTTCATGGCTTTGTATTATCCAATTCTCTTTTCTGTTCTTTAGTTAATTTTTTCTTTTCTTCAGGGATAAGTGACATAACCACTCTCTCCATCTCTTCTATAGACACAAGCATCTCAGACATAGCATTGGTAACCTTATCCCAATCCTTTTGCATTTTCTTTAGCTCTCCGGAAGCAAACTCAGAAGATGTTATTAATGACTTGGCATATAGCCTAAGCTCGTTCAAATGACCTTTCAAGGTTCTAGCTACGGATTGGGTAGACATTTATCTATACCTATAGTTCGATTTAGTAATTAATTCCCATATTACTTTCCTTAGTGTTTGTATCACAGACTCTATTACATTATCTGTGGCTAACCAAAAATTACTTAATAACTTATCACAGACAGATCTTAATGAGTTACGTGGGTACAATTGTTTAAATAGACCATCCGCAGCCATCTTTTTATCAAGGGACTTCATCTTCGTCCCTCACAATATGCTTTTTCCCACAGACCCAACCCTCATCATAATCTACAGGTTCACCCGGATCGACCATAACCGCACTGCTAGAAACGTCTGACCAATTCATATTACCTTCGGCCCACTCTTTAATCTCATCCTTATTAGATTCAAATAGCTCCGTAGTTTCTTTCAGAGCTTTATCAAAACTTATATTATCCCTCTCGGCGTAATACTCTGCTCTGTCATTCGCAATAACTTCAACAGGAATCTTCCAGGTTGATCCATCCAACATCTTTACGTGCAAATACCAATTTTTCATAGCCGCTCCTCGATTTCGTTTAATACACGCTTTAGCTTTCCTGCCAAAGCCTCCAAACCTTCCTTGCATGCCTTATCAGGATCCCTCCCACTTAGTTTATAGGAATCCACATTCAAACCTTTAACATGCATCCATAAACCATCATAATCCTCATCTATAGTAAAATATACCCTACCCAGATTAATATTCACCACGGTCTTATCTGCCAAAAACTCACTACAATTCTTATTCCCCATAGTCTTTCCTTTAAGGCACTCAGTATAGCCACCTGGATCGTCTTTTCCTAATGCATCGTAATAAAGAAAGCGACATTTACAGCAAGGCTCTAGAGTATTCATTGTATATGACCTGTACCTAATCTTTCAATAATAAGTGCATCGGGAAATACTTTACTTACTTCCTGAGCATCCTTACAGATGATATAAATTATACCCAGGTCAGCTTTTACGTACTTATCATTAATAACCACGGTATCATGCAACACATTGGTGCATTCCAATTTTACCCTATAACAGTAAACCATTATACGTCCTTTTTCTTACCAAACCCGGTACGTTCTGCTAAAATTGCAATCCCATCCTTATACGAATCGTCTCTCCAGCCCAGAATCTCTCTTAGGCACTTCAAAGCAAAGCTATCCTTACCAAACCCTGCCTGAACCGCAAGGAATGATTCTCTGAGCCTCTGAACGGCCCCTGCCGCGCATTCTACCGCTTGTAGCATCTGGGATTGCTCCCATGCTTCCCAGTGCTCTACTCTTTTAGTGGCTTCAGATGGGGGATTATTAATATTATAATACTTAGCAAAAACTGACGCCCAAACCAATTGTTCTCCGAGTGTCATAGCCCAATCAACCTATCCTCATCCCACGTAGGGATTCAGTTTCGTATTTGTTTCTTTCAGCAAGCTTACAAGCCAAACATCTTAAAAGCCAACTATCCTTCTCTTCTAACGCTATGGGTTGTCCTCGGTTATCTTTAGCATGGAATATCTGGCAGTAGTAAAGAGTACCGAATTTGTTAGTTCTTAGAAAAACACAAAACTTACCTGGTTCACTCGCGCAGGTATTTTCACCGCAATTTATCTCCAGCCTTATAATTTTCACACTCATGGATCATGCCATCCTCTTCTTGTAATCTCCAATTAGGCTTTCCTCTACTACCAAGATTATACCAAGACAAACCCCCCTTCCCACAGTACTTACACTTTAGTGTACCTTCGTATCCTCAATCATGCCATTATCATTTACCCAATCGGCCATATCTCCCATGGCATTCTCCTTAGCTTTTCTACGTGCTCTTTTCTTACTAACATTATACTGCAAGCAAATCCCGCATTCATTGTGGGGGTGTATCTTATGAGTTCATTTTTCTAATCCGTAGGTTTTCATGGCATACCAATAAAAAGTGGGGAGCGCTTCTTTAGGTCAACATAGGGGGTAGTTAACTTTTCCGGTCGCTCCCCACCCAATCTTGTAACAGATTTGGCAGGTTCAAAACTATTACAAAATATTCGCAATGTGTCAGAGTCAATCCAAGGGGGACTCCTTTCTTTGCGCCTGCTAGTTAATATGCAAATAGGGTTCTCATAGATATTATCTCTTGGGGGTTCAGTTAACTATATTAAAAGTATTAATAACAGCATCGGTAATTAAATAACAAATTGGCTCCATCGAACCTAGCTTACCCTTTTCCCACTGGGAACTACGTGCAGGAACATACCAATTATTAAGATAAGGATGATAGAATGGTCGCGCCACAATTAAATGAATGCACGTAATCTTTGATACCCTAACCATTAGAATAACCCCAGGCTTCGGTATAAATTCTGTCTCTATATATTAAGAACATTAAAATGTAAGGTTAGCTCAAGCATTCGGCCCTTTCAAAACCTTCCACGCTTTAAGTAATCTCGAAACCATAGGTGGGGTATCAGGAAGCAATACCCACCTACCATCTTGAAAATCAATCGTTGTCTCGGCAATGATGGCTAATAATTGTGGGGGACAGTTATGAGCAAGCTCTTCTAATGTGTTTGCCTTATCTTGGTACTCTTGTGCTTTCTCTCTGTACTCTCGGGCAAGATTTAGGATTTGCTCAATCTGTGTTGGTTGTTGTTCTTCTTCTTTGGTCTTTTCTTCTGTCTCCAAGTCTTTCCCATTCATCGAGCTTGCTCCTTATCTTTTCCTTAGCTTCTTTAGTTTTTGTCGTCACTGTGTCTACTAGCATTATACCACTCATTACCTTATCAAACAGTGCCTCATGAATTCTTAATCTTTCCCCTATAAGATAAAGATGGTCAGCAACGATCTCTAGCTTATTCTCGTCCTCTTCCAAGGCCCCATCGTAACGATCCTGTAGCCTATCCAGGATAACATCAAAGGACTCTCGGAGCTTGTGCATACTTGAGCGCCAATCATTATAGACCTGCGTCTCAAACCACTTTTGGTATTGTTTAAAATGCACATGGAAAAGAGATTTGATCAAAAGCATAACTAGGAGCATCCATACGGCTGAAACCACAAGTACCATCTTGAACAAGGGCAGTAACCCAATAGTGACTTGTTGGCCTGTAATGTAATAGTAGTCTTGTGGATTCATACCTAATATTATATCTAGGTTTTACTATCTTATTAAATTATTATCCCTAACCGCCTTCCGACTAACTCAATAATAGCTTGATCTACTTCTTTAGCATATCTCAATGCCTCTTGTTGGCTTTCCAAATCTTTCAAGAAATACCCAGACCGCCCAGAATTAGGCGAGGGCATTAATTCAACCAACCAAGGCTTATCTAAATTACTCATAGGAATGTCATAGCGTACTTGAACAAACACAAGATTATTTTTATCTATTGGTTTCATTACCCATGTGTCTTTGTATAGGCACAGCGTAAGCATTGGAAAAGCTAACACCAGGAAGATTAAGAACCATACCCAAGACTTTTACTAGGTATGATCCTAATGCGGCATACATGGTATCATAAACCCCAACCTTACAATACGCTCTACCCCAAACTATTTCTCGCATTCTATACCCCATGCCTCACAGAGTTTTCTGATTACTACCTCAAGCTTGACTACCTTATCATAGGTTGCTTCTTGTAGGTCTCGTTCATAGTCTAGCATTTGATTAGCTACCCTATCCCAGGCTTCATCCTTGGTAGCTTGATCTCTTTCCTTTATTCTTTGGAAGTACCTAGCACATGCTGCCCCGGTTACGATAACATCAGGTAAAAGTTTTCCGGCTACCGCGTCCCACCAATTCTTTTTCGAGTAACCTTGATTAGTATAGTGCTCCATAAGAGGCATACACTCTTCAATAGCTTTGATTAATCTTTGCTCATCCTCTTCTGTCCACTTATGACTCTTCATTGGTCATACCCCACTGGTACATGGCTCTTTTAATTAACTTATCTTTCTCTTCTACGGTTTTTTTATCAAGTACCGCTTCTAGAATTGTCTTTACGGATTCTTTAAGAGATTTAATCTTAAGATCATTTTCGTTGTGTGTCGCATCCGCAAGCATGGCAATACTTATAGGGATGGCCCTCATATATGTCGCTGGGTGATCCAGAAGCATATCTCTTATTGACCTTTCATACTTGTCCATTACGACTCTTTCCTATATTTAGTAAGCGGTAATTACCTACCCTCCAGTGATCCAACCAAAGAACCTTTTTCTTGCACCCATTACAAATTAACCAAGTACCTTGTTTATCTCTATAGATTGACATTTACATATGCCCCCTCGTAGCTTTCCTTGGATATCTACTGCCCAGGTATTGGTAAGAGTCTGAAGTAAAGGTATCCTCGGAATAATGCGTGTAGCTTCATCCATGGAATCATACAGAAAACAAGAATACTCATCAATTCTCTCTATTAAACTTTTCATTCCTCAAACTCAACTCTATTGTCATGCCCACCTTACTAAAACTAGCTAATAGGTACTGAGGATTCATAAAGCACTCTAATATCAGTAATCTTTTGTAAATATTGCCCACCTCGTCTGGTATCGTAATCTTTTTCAAACAATAACTCCTACATCAATGGGTAATTTAGGTTGTAATAAAGAATCCACCATCCTTGATTGTTTAAAACATAGACAGGTAACCAAGCAGGTTTCATTTAGCTATATCCTTTCGGAGTCTTTGATCTATTAGTAACCTACCCAAAAGCATATTATCTTTATTTAGTGACTCAATACCCTTGGGTGAACAATAACGATCTTTCATAAGATTTAACTGTACAAGAAGTAATCTGTGATTAATTGCTATCATTCTCTAAACTCTTATCCACTTCAATTCTAAATTTGGCATACCATCTACCATCACTAGTTGGTTGCAAAGGTACTATAGGTTTAATCGAAAAAAGAAATCCGTACTTTTCAATAACCCACTTCCTTAAGTTATCCAATGCCTCTATTCTATCGCTTCCTCGTACTTTGACTTCAAGCTCTTCCAAAGGGATTCTCCCATTATATGTTGATTTACACGCCACAAAAAATGGGGATAACAGTAGCCTTTACCCATGAGGACACGAAAATATAATTTGCTTATATATATATATTATTTAATTTCTTCATTTTTGTTCCACGTGGAACATTGATCCACTTCCTCAACACTTATCTTGACTTCTTCACGACTAATAATTAACTCACACATGTATTTCTCTGTCCCATTGCTCTCTGAAACTATCTTTGCCCCTATAACTTCTGGCTTTACATTAAATGTTAATCTTTTTTTATCATCCCCTGTGGCATCTTGCAACATTATAGATGTCAAAAATGGAACATTAACTATTAAGTTTTGATCCATTTCCTCTAGGATATAAATTAATTCTTTGATAGTCATTCTTCATTACCATCATTAATAATTACAGTATGCATAAACTTACCTAATGCATGCTCAAGAAAAAAAGTAACAGGACCTATCCCCAAATCCCCAGTTGTCGGTGCTTTATCTTCGTAAGGTATACTCTTATTCAAAGCCCATACCAAGCAATCAAAAATATGGTAGGACATAAGCCTAATAATACTTTTCACCCAAAATCCCCAATCTATAGACTGTCTTTCTTCACAGTATTAAGTAACTCCCTAACCCTTGCGATCTCTTTATCATCATGGACTACCCCACCCGAGTTAATATCTAGGTACCACTGCAATACATCTTTGTAATGGTTCAGATCATTTACATAGAACAGAAAATCATGCCTATGTAATCGCAGTGTTCCTTGGTACTCATTTCTATAATAACCAAATGCTTTGACTTCGTTGTTCAAAAACCTTCTTACGGCTGTTAGCCTTTGCAAACCATCAACCAACAACATAGGACCCTTAAAATCCCCCATCCACCCAGGGCAATTGAAAAGTATATCCCGCCCAGTTCTGCCCCCTCTTAAAATCCACTCAACATATCTAGACCTTTGGGTATCATTCCAAACAGGACCCCTTTGGAATTCCGGCTCTAAATTTAGATTGTACGTATTGTAGCTGTCTAGCATGTCCTCTACGTAATCCCAAGATACATTGACGTAGTAATTAGCATACGTTATCTGTTTTATATCGGCAAAATTAGGCATAAAATTTTCCTACACCTGAGAATGTTCCAATACCCATTGGGTAGCACCCTCTACTAACCCACAATAATTAAAAAAGACACCGCTCCGAAATTCTATCGTCACAAAACGATACATATTCGTACTTAAGAAATCCCTCTGGGACATAATCATGAGATTGAATTTTACAGTTTTCATCATAACACACGAGATAAAGATGCACCCCAGAATTCCTTAATCGGTCTTCTCCAGCAGTATACATCGGGTAGCCCTATTCTGGATATATTTAAAATTAACATTAATTTCTTTTCCCGTAGCTCTTACAAGAACCCTGTAGCCATCATCTGTTTCTTACCTTATCTCAATAATATTACAGGATGGAGTTAAAAAGAGATCCCCAGGTTTTACGTTATATAAATAGTTCTTTGGCATACTGCGTACCCCACACTCTATTAATTCTTCTATCTTTCTCATGATAAGGGATCTTTCGTCGGCAGACTATGACATTGCTCTTGCTCCACAATTACAACAGCATCAAGCATAGTATCCCTATCATTATACATACCCAGCCGTAGGAAATCTATGGTGCCCCTTTCAAGCACCTGTGTGCATCGCACCATAAGATTCCCATATCTACCATTTTGCACTGCTTTTACTTTTATCATTTTTAATCTAAAGTCCAATAGTAAAAATAGTCTTCATGTTCTAAAACCGCTTCGGTATAGACTTCTACAGCATGACAAACGCTAACAGAGGATCTATGTATATTATTTAGCAATAGCCTACTAATCATACACTGATCATGATTTTTGATCTCGAAATCCTGCTGCATACTAAATAATCTTTCAGCTATCGATACCAATCTCTTAACCTAATCTGGTATTTGTAGCGCACGCCACTTAGCCGCATACCTTATATGTTCACCATACTCTTTTATTTGCTCAGGAGTATAGTCATACTTTTTGCCTATCTCTTCGTAATTCCCCAACCAAAAATCGATATCATGAGATACACATCCAATTAAACAAATTTTCCCACAAAGTACCAGCCTATCCCGTGTACCTTGAATCAGGAATATACCTTGGGCATTCCCAAGATTTGCATACAAAATATTAGCATTCTCAAGATCGGCATTCTCAAGATGGGCATACCCAAGATTGGCATCCTCAAGATTGGCATCCTCAAGATTGGCATACCTAAGATTTGCATTTATAAGATTTGCATTTATAAGATGGGCATACCCAAGATTGGCACCCCAAAGATTGGCATTCTCAAGATTGGCATTTGACAAACTAACACGCTCCCCCAAAAACCACTTTTTAAGCAGTTCCAAACTTTCTTCTTTTGTTTTCAATAGGTGTTACCTTTTTATACTAGTTTTCGAACTACCCTAAACATTAACTTCTAATCCCAGGCTCGAATCGCTCTTCCGAGATATCCCAAGTCCAAGCTACGGCTTCTTTAGCTGTCTTCATCTCAGGAGGTACTCTTAGAAAATAAATCTTTCTTGTACCATCCAGCTCTATACTTTGATTAAATACTTGGACCATAACCAAGGGCTCATCGTTTGGTATCTCTTTTCTCCAAAGAATCCCATACTCGTCTTCATTGATTTTAGTTGGATTAGCCTTTTGAATATAATTTTCGAGCCCCATTTGTTCCATTTTGATTCTTCGAATCTCAGCATTTTGTTCTTGCTCAATATCTTGGACTGTGATATTTTCTGGGTGTTCAATAATTCTACCTTCGACTAATATCCCATGGTAGGCGTAAACTTTCCAACCATCCCGAAATAACACTGCAGGACCTTTAGCGTTATGTAACCTATAACGCTTTTCCCGTTCCTCTTCCCAATGAATCTCTTTAGGTCGTTCACACACAATGCAGGCTTTGTCATACGCCCACCACCAACCACAGGACTTAGCTATCTCTGACCAAAGATGCAATTGCTCAGATTCATCCGTTTTGTACTTTACGTTAAGATATTTCTCTGGAAACTCATAAAAAGCTACCCAATAGCTCTCCTGTTGTCCCCAAAGATAAGTAGCATGGTATTGGTATTTTAATCCATACGCAACCTCTTTAGATACCTTATTACCAAGCAAAGGCAATACCCGATCTATATAAGGCTTAAACCAATCCTTAGTTTGGCTGCGCTCAACTTGATCCCCATCAGCATAATGCAAAAGAGTAATCAAGACACAAGCCTCTGCAGGAGAGTCTACCCAGTAAAAAGGTGGACAACTTATGTTTAATCTTTCGTAAAGCTGTCTTATATTTTTTTCTGCTCTAGGTCTTTCGGCAGGATCGGTACAGGAACCAATCTCGAACCACTCTTCTCTAAATTTTTCTAATTGTTTAAGTTGTTCCGGTGTCAAGTTATTCATTACTTACCCTCACTGTGTAAAGTATCCACTAAATACCTTATTTGTTTATCTTGGCGATCTATTATAGCTTCTAGTTCTTTGATCCTATCCTCATACCAATTCGTAGTCGGATCTTTGCACCTTTCGCACTTATTCAACCACACCCTGGCAGTATTCCCACAAGATTCACACTTCAATAGGGCTGAATCAGTCTTGTACGTACTTAATCTCTTCTGGAGTATACTCTCTTTGTCTTTTGACAACGTAGGTACCTTCCTTCAACGGGATATTATCATGCTCCTCATGCATAAGCTCTGTAGCTTTCTTTACAACAAGCAGCATTCCAATAGTACCAAGATACAAAGCAGCATGCTTGGAATCAACAGCATGTGCGTGCCCCGTTACTTCACCCTCAATTAAGATTAATCTTCCTTGGGGATCTGGCTTCACTTCTTTCATACCCATAAAGTTAGAAACATTAACCTTTTCTAGATACACATCGCCTTGGGTTATTTGCATTACTATCTCTCCTGTTTATTAAGATAATCAGCTACACTATCTAGATCGTAAAAAACTTTAGCCCCGTTATTCTTTATTAGGTCTGCGACAGCTTGCAGACTAATAACTTGAGATCTAGTAAACTCATCACTTCTATCAATTCGAAGATAACAAAATATTGTCTTATGAGGGAATTTGTTAGAGCTGTCCACAACTTCAGCGATGGAATACACCCCTTGCATTTTGGGCGTAATCACGAACAAGTGATAATCACATTCCTGCTTCTGTCTTTCTTCCTCCTGCCTTGCTTTGTCATCCCAATTATCCACTACAGGATCAAAAAAATTAATCTTTAATTTGTCTTTTATAATAGCTCGCCAGTCAGATCCGTTACACGTCCCACCGAGAAATACCTTATTTTCTGGTTTTTCTAAAATACTTTGTAGCTCAAAATAGTAAAAACTATACTTGCAATGATCACAGGTAATCTTACCGTTTTTGAGCCAATTCTCTATGGGAAGATTTTTCTTACACTTAGGGCACTTCCAGCATTTACTACATACTTTTGGTCCGTGCCTTACAGGAGAAAACACACCATCACATATAACACAATTAATCAAATCCAACCTTCTTTCTTTAATGCTTCAAGGATATCTTTTGCTTCTGGGTTATCTTTTAATAACTCACTTAGCTTTCTTAGATACTCTCTTTGAAGCGCAATTGTCTTTCGCAAATCTTCTAGGACCATTCTTAGAAATGGGGCATCGTAATCCAATCTGACATTTATTATACACAATATCCTCAACACACTTTTTAGCTGCAGTTAACGATCTAAACTTATTAATTGTATAGCAACCCCCATATATATCTTTTCCCAAAATGTCCGTAACATACCAAACTTTTTTATTGTATAATTTGGTGACACTGCCTAGATTAAACTCATAAGATTCACCGAAAATGTTATCCACGCACCCAACTAAAGAATAATAGATCTTCCGGTTACGCCAACCAACTTTCATAGACTACACCTAACTAACTAATCCCTTTTATCTCAATGTGTTAGCGGCAAAATCAGGTAACCTTAGCAAACAAACATAAGGTTGGCAAGAAAATAATAATGCAATAATTTTAGTTACTTAGGCAAGCGGTTTGGATCTACTAAAATCTTTATGGATTCGGTACTTACATTCTCCCAAAAAAACCAAGCATACTCGCAAGCATCAGTGCCTTTATTCACAAAGCTAGGACGGGGTACCAAGACCCGTATCTTTGACGGAGGATGCTTTAGTAGGAACCCCGCACGGGTTAGGCTACCTAGCCAATTCAAACGCAGCAGGAAGGCTGCAAAGGACCCATTAGGGGATTTCCTGAGTACTTTGCACGCACGAACAATCCAGGGCTTCGCCTGACTAAATGGAGGATTCGATACTATACCTAAAGCACGCTTTGCTTTAGGTTTAGATTCTTTGAGCCACAGCCTAGCATCGTACTCAATGCACGCATGATCCGGCTTAGGATACTTTTCTATCAAATATATCTTTTTAGCCTTCGTATACTTTTGTACGGTAACTCCGATCCTCCCATCCCCCGATCCTAAATCGACTAGTATATCCGGCTGAACTTCCCTACTTGCTATCTCTTTAGCTAATAGATCAACGCACCATTGCGGAGTTTCATAGTAATCTCTATCATCCCTTTTCGGTTGTCTCGTGAGGCTCATCTTTCCCTTCCAATATAACTTCTTTGATCGTACTCGAATGTACCTGCCAACCAACTTTTACATTATCAGCAATAAAGGATCCAACTTTGGCTTTGAGCGCATCTGGGGTAAAATTGTGTGCTTGTGCATAATTAATTAAAGTATCCTCAAACAAGATCTCCCACATATCCGTGTCTATATTGTACGATAATCGACTAACCTTACATGCCCATCCATGATCATCATGATACTCGAAGCCCACCTGAGGACGTTCTTGTACTTCAAAATCACGAACAAACTTTATCTCTTTCGGTTTCTCGTTCAGAGCATCATGTACTCTAAATATTTTGTAAGCTCGGATCTTCATCCACACTCTTCCTCATTTTTTGCATAATAGCATTATCTTTAACTGTTACCCAGAGCTGCCCATTATGTAAATTAACATCAGCATACTTATCCGATTTTTTCAACTGCTCTGCCATCTCTTCTAGAGCTTCAAGTGTAGTAATCTTATTACCTTTAAAATCTAACGCACCTACCCGCCACAAGCAAACACGCATAGCCATAAGATACCACCTTTCAAATCATAAGGGGCTATCAACCTAAAGCAGCGCCAGACAGTCAACATTACCTATACTTATAGTCAATAGCCCCTTAATGTTAATCAACAACCACTGCACTACAAGCATCCAATACACAATCAGCACATACGTGAGTGTAAACGTACCCTACCCTTGATTCAACCACTCTTGGTATCTTCCAATATATAATAGTCACGCCCTTTATCTGTTCTTCATTAACCTTTACCGCATGAACACACGGTTTACTTTTTTCCGTCTGAACATCGAAGTCTTTTACAATTCTCCAAGCATTCATAATACACCTTCAATGGGGTACTCACCCCAGGCGATGAGATGGTTTATATCCAGGACAAGTACCCCTAATCTTCTTTCTTGAGTTTATCTGCCATGCCCCATCTAGGCTCAAAACATTTCGGGACTTGATTAACATCCTGCATACTTTTGAACTTGAAAACACGTATCCCCTGAGAGTCAGGACAATAAGCAAATAAAATAATCTCCCCTTTCTTATTTCGCTCAATCTTATAAGGTTCAACAGATCTAGCGGATTTGTTGCCATTACGGTCTACATACTTAAAAGACACTAGTTGACAATCCTGCATCCCACTTCTAATAACATCAAGAATTGGACCTTCTTTAGGCAGTTCTTCGGTTATCTCTTTGTCATCTTTTTCTTCCTTGCTTCTATCTCGCACGATCACTCCCGGATTTATACCCTCTGTGTGTCTTTTATCTTTCTGTCCTAACTTACGACGGAACGTATTTATCGCATTGCAACTAGTACATTGATAAACTTCTTTAGTAGCATACCGCTCAATTACCCTAGACTCATTACCACAACGAGGGCATGGTCGAATGCTAGTTGCGTGTTCAGCCGCCTTCTTCGCTTCGACTGTACGAATATTTCTCCGTGGCGGTAAGATAGCACTCATGCTTGCATATTCCTTATTATCTGTCTTAACTCATCCACTAAATCAAGCATCTCTTTATGGGCTAAGTATTCATCGTCCAAAATCATGGCTTCGATAGTATTGACTTTCTTAAAAGCCGCATGGGCAGTGAATTCATCAATTTTGCCAATGATACGATAAGTAGAATGGTCTAGCAGATCATCCAACTCTGTAATGCATGCAACTAAATTTTTTACTCTTGGGCTACCCATTTTTACCTATAGTATAGTATTAATATAGTAAACCACTAAGGACAAAAAACCCAAAAAACCGATCAACACAAGGATAAGAACGACTATCCAAGGAACATCTTTTTCTTTAGGTTCATCAAAAATATGTTTATCTTTATCCTTCATTTTTATTTACCAACTTGTTTGCTAAGTGATACGATCCCAAAGTACCAGCATCGGTCCAATACCCATCGAACAAAGAATAATGTATCTCCCCCCACTCTAAATAAGTCCGATTCACGTCCGTTATCTCTAATTCCCCCCGATCTGATGGAACTAGATTTTTTATAATTTTGAAAACCCTGGAATCATAAAAGTAGATCCCTGTTATAGCATATACATACCTCTTCGGTACTGCACTTAAGTGCTCCGCGATCTGTTCCTTATTCGGTTTTTCAACCATACCCATAATTTGATTCTGGGTATCGATTACGGCAATACCGAACCTGGTAGGATCACTTACAACCTTTAGTAATATTCGCGCACCCCTCGGTTGCTTTTGGTATGCCTGCAAAAAATTAACTAAACTATCTTGAAAAATATTGTCACCCAAAATAACACAGATCCGTTCCCCATAGGCAAAGTCTTCACACAAGCCCAAGGCTTCCGCTATCCCACCTGACCTATCTTGTACTTTAAGCGTAATACGGCAATTGTAATCTTTACCGGATCCTAAAAACTTTGCTACAGTATCTACATGCTCAATCCCAGAGACTACGGCAATATCTGTAATACTGGCCTGAACTAGCTTTTCAATAGCATGTTGGATCATAGGTTTGCTACCAACTGGCAATAAATGCTTATTGATAACTTTAGTCAGAGGAAAAAGCCTACTGCCCGTACCCCCAGCTAAAATTATACCTTTCATTCCTCATCCTCTGTATCTTCAGGTTCAGGCTCACAAGGTTCTATATCTGATAAATGATAAATCTCGTAGTAACCTCTATCACACGAGTAACAATAGTAATGTACTCTTACCTGACAACCATCCTCCTCATTGTGCATCCATTCGTCTTTTTGCCAAACAATTTCTTGCTTAAATGGTGCATAACAATAGGGGCACTTACTAGGATCATTGAGATACTTTTTCTTTTTTTTCTCATCTATTTCCATTTTATACTTGCCACCCAAGTCTTCATTACATCCAAACCTAAATCTTGTAATTTTTGATTTTTGAGAATACAGTTTTTCGGTCTAGATGCTTGATTTTTAAAAATGTAAAACGCAGCAGTTTCCCATATATCAATTGATACCTTCATCTCTTTGGCTAAGTGTGTAATCAGATCATAAGGTGTCACAGGATCTTTGGCCGCTGCATGAAAAGTTCCTTGTAATTTGTTTCTATAAATAAGGTAGATCTGTTTTGCCAGATCATCAGCATGCGTTGGGGTTATCTTTTGATCGTTTGCCGCACTAATAGGCTCTTTCGTACTTTTTATTTTTTCCATCAAACCAGGAATCAAACCGGAATCATCATCATATAACCGCGTAGTTCTAACAATGCTGTACCTACAACCCGAATCTTTAATATACTCTTCACCGACTAACTTTGTCTGACCATACCAATTAATAGGATTAGTAATATCAGACTCAACATAAGCCTGACTCATATCTTTTTGCCCATCAAAAACATAATCCGTAGAGACGTGGATTAAATGCTTATTGGTTACAGAACAAGCTTGCGCTATTTTCAATACCCCTGAAGCATTTACCTTATAGGCCAAATCACGGGCATACTCAGCTTGATTAACATCGGTATAAGCAGTAGTGTTAATAAAATAGCCCCCACCAATAGTATTTATTTGTTCTACAAGCTGCGAATATGTAATCTGAGATAAGTCTATATTATTCCTTGTCCACCAAACAAGGAGGACTTCTTTAGAGCTGAAATACTTATAACAAGCTTTTCCCAGTTTACCATTACCAAAAAGTATAACCATTACTATCTCCGCAGCAAAACTATCGCTGTAGTCGAAGCAGCCGCTCCTACTATAATACCGAAGGTAGCCCATACAACAGGAGAGTAATACCAGGATGATTGCTCTTTGACTGAATCCATAAGAGCGTAATTCATGTCATATAACTTTAGCATTTGCTTATCAAGGGTATTCTTTATCTCTAATAGTTTAGAAAACTTCCCATCCAGAATATCAATGAGATTTGAGTAGTGCTTAATTTCTTCTTGCAGTCTAGGGTAATCGGTAACTATCTTTAATAACTTTTGAGAAGTTTGTACCTGAAAACAAATACGGCCCTCACCATCAACATAGATAATTTTCGGATCAAGCAAAGCCTGTTCTACTGCAGTTGGATCTGATGACAATAACAAAAGAAGGATTAGGGTATTCATGGTAGCTTTCCAATACGTTTAAATGCTTCCACGATCTCCTCAGCCGTCATACTCACATCTAAGCTCTGTGCTAGAGTATCCTCAATCTCTCGTATCTGGCCGCGCAATACTGTATCTTGAACCTCAAGCTCCCTCAGCTCATTCAAAGTCACTTGATTTTTGGCAGCTAACTTCTCTAGCTCAACTTTGGCTTTTTGGATATGAATCTCTGCTTGTAATTTATTAACTTTCTTTTTGTTGCTGAACCAAAAAATAAAGAAGATAGATGCTAGAATGGATAGAATAACAAGGAGGATATTTTTGGCATGGGCTTTTACTAGTCTAGCACCATTTTTAATCTTTGCCCACACAAGACACCACCACTTTGTAAGGCTCATACGGTTTCGGCAGCGATTCTTCCAGAGATTCCCAGGTAGGAAATATCTTGGATTTCCCGTATTCAACTTTGAGATCTAATTCTTGAATCATAAATTTATCTTCTTCTAGCCATGCAACGTCATAAAGATTGCCTTCCTTATCTATGATTCTTAGTCTATCCCCTATATCTAATCCGTTGGCAGCAAACGCTTGCTCAATCATCAGAACACCCATATCCGGGATAGAATAAGGTTCTTTGTCTAATATAGGCTGTTCAAAAGTTATTTCATCCAGACCTAAAGAAAGTACCTCTTGTGCTTTGATGCGCATGACAAGCCTCTTAGGGTAATCTAATGTTTAGGATAACAAGGAAAGGTGGGAATTGTTAAACAAGTATAAGTTTATCTACGGTCATAAATTTCTCTTTTACGGGATTCTTCCTCTTCGATACCACGCTCAACCCTATCGTAATAGGCATCCTCGTTTTGTTTCAGAAGATCTTCGATAACAGGCTTCCAATCTTCCGCAACCTGAAGATCCTCATAATACTGATCCCATTCTTCCTCTGCCCTACTAGCTTCCTCTTCCGTCAGATCCGGATCATCCGGTTCATAGCTAGGAGCAAACTTACCCGATAGGACTTCCTCTAAAGCATCATTAATCGCATCAATCTCTTCGTAGGCAATTCTACCATTACTGCCACGGCTCATAACGGCATACAGTGGATCTCCTTGACCAGAATATAGAGTACCAATAAGATCTAATAGCTAACTCCAATGAGAATCCTCTACGTACTCTGGAAGAGTAATCGTGTAGTCATCCGGATATTTCTGTGCCCTCACATTCTTAATGAATTTTCTCATAGCACCCTCACTTTTCAAATTGATCTTGGGAATAACTTGGATTTCCCTTCTTGATCTCTTCTTCTTTTTCATCCCACCACTTCTTAGGAGGTTTTTTTGGCATAATTATGAATCCCTAAAATAGACCGCACCCGAAGGTAAAGAAGAATAGTCACCTGTATAGTGAGACAGAAAATGCTCCCATCCAGCCCCACGAATAGCATCCTCTTCGGTTTTATATAAGATATAGTTACCAATTTTATAAGCATCACCGTAAGCAAACTTAGGATACGGCTTATACTCTTCAATCAATTCCATAATATCATCACCGGAGTCTTCAGCTACTTCTATTACTAACTCAAGATCTTCATCAGAAAAATCTTCGAGTAAGAAATCCCTTACCAATTCTATTTCGTCTTCGTCTTTACCTTTTAGTAGTTTATTAAGTTGGTTAAAAAGCTTGGTATCGAGATTGTCTTCGATCTCTTTCAAAGCAGTGCTTTTTTGGGAATATCTATACATGACTCTCTCTCTTAAGAGATTAATACAAGTTACCCTTTATTTACTACAGCTTTAACCTGACTCTTTAACTTTTGTACAGAATTTGATTCTGTCGTAACCTTAATCGCATGGCGCGTACCTATAGTAGTTAATCCTACGGTAATCCCACCCAAAGCACCATCCATAAAACCTAAAAATGAAGGGTTTTGTGATCCTAAAGTTACTAGTCCCCCAGCAACACCAAACAAAAATAATAGTACCCAGGTCTTTATATTTTTGTTTGGGAGTTTATCAAAAAACTTGGTAACTAATGGAATATTAAATCCCGCTTTTCCTCTTAAGATTTGAATCAAAAGATAAAGCACAGTAGCTACTCCAATGTACCAACCGGCTTGGAAGTCTTGAAATAGCTGTCTAAGTGTCGCTATTATTCCTCCAATTTCCATTTTTATTCTCCTCTTCTACTGTTTTCTTATATGGCAATACCCGATTACCACATATGCCGCATATGGAACCTAGTTTCTGGATAGTCTTGCATATAGAGCAGACAACCATCCTAACTTGTTCTTTCATGATCTAAGTATAAGAGGAAATAGGGAGGGCAAGTTAACTATTGTTTTTACGCTTTTTTGTACGGTCGATTCTTCTCTGTGCTACAGCAGCAAGATTAACTAATTCAAGCTTTGTATTGTTAAGATTGGCTCTTTGAGCTAAATACTCTGATACTTTCAAATATAAACTATGCTTACCTTTTTCGTCAATAGGAGGAATCTCCAAAAAAGGTAAACCATCTAGATTAACTACCAAGCGAAACCTAGTAAATCTTTTATTAGTAAAGCATATCGCTTCTAAGTTTTTCAGCGAATAGTCTTTAATAATTTTATTTAAGAAATTTCCCTGAGCCGTAATAAACCGCAGGTCTACATAATCAACCTGGCCTTTTATCTTCAATCTATTTTTCGCCATTACATACCGACCACTTGTTTTATAATATTTAGTATTTGGGTCTTTGTAAGTCCTACTTTAAAAGTAGTACCTTCAAAAGATATAGTAACATCAATAGCACTATTCTTATGACCATTTTTCTTAGGACCAGATTCCTTCCTATCCTTATAATACCAATATCTCAAGGTGGCTTCTGGAATATTGGTATCCGGAAAATCCTCTTTGATCTAATCTCTAACATCAGTAAAACGAACATTCATGGCACTGTATGCCTGAATCTTTTCACATACCTCTGATCTGTCTTTTTTTGGTTTTCCCAGATCCCTTTTGTAGCGATAGATTAAACCACTCACAACCTTTTCTGTAAGATCTTTAAATTCAGGATTGTTCTTTATAAGGTGTTTTATTATCTGTTTTCTAGTTTTGCCCTGTTGCTTAAATTCATAAGCTATCTTAGGCCAATCGCTCGGGTATACCATCTTAATCCCTCCGTATTAGAGGGTCTATAAATGATTAATCTTCAGGATGCAAGAGAAAAATTAATCGAAGGATTTTTCCATATCTTCTAGTAGGTTATAGTAGTCTGAAGATTCTTTTAGGTGCGCCCATGCAATCTTAGCCGTAGTTTCCAGGTCCCCTCCCGTTACGTCTGTTTCTTCGTCTTTAGGTCCGTGTTCCTTCTCTACCTCGATCCCTTTCTTTAGATCATCCGGGGTAAATTCTACTTCGTCCCAGTTAATCCCAATCCTCTCACCGATCTCTTTAGCATCGTATGCCGTCTTTAAATAACGAACAACAAAAGCGAGGGATGCTAAAGATTTTCCTGGTTGTAAGGTTTGTTGGGTCGTATTTAGCTCTCTGTTTTCTGCAGGAAAGGCTTCCTCTGGCTCATCGGGTTCGCCGGGCGCTTGGCTTTCTACGGCCTGTTGTAGAGTCTGTTTAACCTTTTCTATCTCTGTATCCGCGATCCCAAGATCCTTCATTGACTTTTGAAGATCATCAATAAAGGATTGGTCTATTTGTTGCGATAGCTTTTTCAAAATTCTTCTTCCTCGGTATACCCTAAACTTTTCAATGCATCTGCAACTTCATCCTCTGAAAAATCCTCTAAAGTTAAAATCTCATTTGCATTTTCTGCATTTTCCAAAAGATAGTCATACACCTCCTGTACTATAGCATCAGATGGGTTGTCTACATGATACCAAACAAATTCTTCTATAATCTCATTAATCCTAGCAGACTCATATTCTTCTATAATCTCATTAATCCTAGCAGACTCATACGCTTCATACCAATCACCCTTAGTTGTAATCATAACCGTCCCATCCTCTATATCATAAAGAACACACGTAGAATACATATCACCAGAATTAGTATACATAGCAACAGTCTCACCATAATAAGCATCATATTTAGTTGGATCCCTAATGCCTTCTATCCCATGAAAACCACCAGCATCATTGATAGCCAACAATACATCATTTATTTCTTTAGAACCAGCTTCTTTTAATGCTTGGTACAACTCGGGGGCCATATCCTCATTACCTTCGTGCTCTAATAACTCCGCTAGATCACCTACACTAAAGTCTACTTTAGCCGCATTTCTATAGATACGCATACTTTCCATAACAAAGCCTCCGTAAGTTTCTGTAAAGTTTAATGCATCAGTTTTGTACTTATTGCCACCGTTATCCTGATAGTAAATCATAGATAATTCTGGATTCTCAGGATCCCGTCTAACATTAGTTATGATTACTTCTGGGACATTCCACTTCCAATTATTAGGATTTCTCAATGATACGGTTGACTCAGGATTGCTAAACCGCATACCCTTAGCTAGATCCCGATAATCCATCAATCTTGCTCCTTGATAATTAACTTTCCTTGTATATGCACAGGTTATTCTCCAGGAGGCTCTATGCCGTCACCGCATACAAGAATGGTATAATTGAATGGGTCTTCATATTTAATTATTGTCTGCAAATTCTTTAACTTTTTGATCTCTCTATTACCCAAAGAATGTATATCTAATTTTTTCATCAATAAGGATCTTTCGGCGGCCTTCCATCGTTGAACCCGTGCTTAGGCCAAACGGCGTTGTAGGGCACGATTGCCCAGTTGGCTATGTAGCCATCGAAATGATCACTGTTACCAGGATCAGAGCCTATATACAAGTCACCAGCGCCATCCTGTATACCTGTCCCTGATCCTGTGGAACTATTCCAATCATACCAAGTAGAATTATTCACATTGTAATGATGTCCTGCCACAATCCCAGTGTTATCTGTGCATATTTCAACAAACTTCCAATCCCCAGCAGTCCAGTTTATAGCCGTAGTGGCCAAATATTTTGCTTTATAATCACCCGCTGAATCATAAATATACACTTCTAATCTATTGCTATTTTCTCTTCTAACCCACCAAATATTGTTTGCGCCAGCCGTTGCGGAGGTTCTAACAAAATGATGTCTAGAACTATCGGTTGCGGACCAATCGTTGTACACCCATGCAGACCAACAGAATCCATTCTCCCACGCATACCCGTCTTCTTCTTGCACGTAGTCGGCAAGCGGGTTATGTACTTCTAAAGATCTGTCTGTGTACGTGACCGCTCCACCGCTTGCGGGAACGTGAACCGGAGGTGTCCTGTAACTTGCCACCTTCACGTCAACCAGATCAAAAAAAGACTCTGATGCTTGCGCGCTTCTATCGCGGAAAAAAACATAATAACTCTGTGTTGAGCCATCCCAAGATGCAGCGGCAACAGATCCACCATACCAAGTCCAAACATCCGTCAACGGTTGATTGGCTTTAAAAGTCAAAGCTGATAGATAACCAGTGCAAGCCACGCCAGAATATTGCGCGATATACAGATCCGTCAAAGTAGCAGTGCCTTTGGCTTTGATGTAACCATACATGTCTGATCCCACACCCACCGTTTGACAATCAGAGTGCCATGAGCAATATGACGTAGAACCAGTTTTAATGCACCTTGCGCTCGCATCGCCATGAACACTTTCGGCAAGATAGGCTGTTATACTCGCAGTTCCATCGCCAGCATATTCCGTCTCGGTCCAATTCGTAAAATTAGCTACACTCGGATCTCCCGTGTACGTCTCAAAAGAATTGTTTTCTATCAGCCCGCTGTATTGTTCGAAAGAAGCATATGAATTCCATTCAGCTTCGCATTTTCCTGCTGTGCCATCACGACATCTGTCTGTGCTGCAAGTGGCGTGACTGGTCGTGTTCGTGCAATCTGTTGAATATGTACCATCCAATCCATGATAACGAACGCCCGGATAGTATGGACTGATAAACTTCACCGCTTCTGTACCTGACAATGCCTTATCCCAATAGCAACACTTTTCAACCGTTACATTCGCAGCCGCATTTCCACCATACCTTGAAGCCACGTTCACCGAAGATGTAGAATCATTGATCTCCAATTCAGACAATGATTTGTTGTTCGACAAAAAATCAACATAAGCATATGACGTGCTTGCTTGGTGATACGAAAAAACTAGATCGCTTCTATTGCCATTAACCAACGAATTGTTCACAGCGAAAGCATCCGTTGCCGTGCCATCAGAAGAAACATAAACAAGCAACGCGCCACCGTTGTTTTGCAGATCCCAGGCACGTTCATTGCCCGCAGTGTCGTGTTTCGAGATTATAGAATCACTGCTAGTAACGCTATGGGGGATCACAGAGCAAGCAACACTAAAATCACCATTCGGATTGAACGTACCGTCGTTGGCTCTGTAAAGATAATCGTTCGACCCGTCAAAATATGCGCCCCTATTTTGTGTCGGTCCAGTTGAATTCTGTGATTTGTACAAAGTATCTTTGTTGCCATATGCAGGATGATCCAACCCGTTAGCAACGGTCAATTCGTAGTTGCCGGGTTTCGATGTGATCTTTGACTTCAACTCCGCGATCTCCACACCGTCAATGATCACATCGCCGTCGATGCAACCGATAGACACTTTGTAACTGCTTTTGTCAGCAGGACCAACGATAATATTGGCCGTGCCTTTGGCCCAACTTGTCGAGGTCGTGGTTGACGAATAAGTGAAAGCAGCGCCCCACGCATCAGTCGTGAAATTGTAGAATTCGGTGTTGCCTGCGTTCGAGACACTGACATCAACCGTGTCCGCACCGTCACCCAAAGACCAAAAAGAGATCTGGTATGTCTTGCCCGCTTCAAGGTCCATAGTGTAATGGACAACGGAATAATTTATAAGACCACCGCCCACTACATTCAACGAACTCGAACCGTCATATATCTGTGTCGTTTCTTGCGCGATAGCGCCAGTCCCTATCGACCCGTCAACCCAACCATCAGGAACGCCACCCGTCCAACCCTCGAAAGAACCAGTTCCTTGAAAGTGATCTCCCGTTGTTCCAGGATCGATCTCCCAACACGCTTTGAGCTTGTCGTGGGTGTAACAATCTCGCCTTGAATAATCAGCCGATCCATAGGGACCGTCCGCAAATGCGGACATCGAAAAAAACAAAACAAGGAAACCCAATATTGATCGTGTCATCAACTCACCTTCATGGCGTGATGTATTCACCGGGAATTATTTCTAGGTTCTTGATGTAGAAATCGGCGTCAACATCGCCAATATATGTTTGTCCAATTCTGATCATAGCATCTGTAGTATCGAAATCAAAACTTCCAGAGCCACTAGTTGTAACAGATATATGTGTTCCATCAATGTACAATTCAGTATTTGCCCACGAAGAAAAATCTATAACAACCACATACAAATGCCATTCAGAATAATCAACAGGATTCGCAGCAGTATAAATTCTGTATTCTGTTGTTGAATCCGCATTAACCCTAACATTAAACTTTCCATCAGGTTCAGGTCCAAGTCTTAATCTATTTCTTGTATTGCTTGTCGTACCAGTATTGCCATTAATC
>Ga0180437_10000161_pt1 | contig 142915 bp, 114 predicted proteins | sample SS_ome_4_FD_132410 | JGI IMG/M metagenome (GOLD analysis project Ga0180437, IMG submission 132410) | Hypersaline lake sediment archaeal communities from the Salton Sea, California, USA - SS_3_D_1 metaG | ecosystem: Environmental > Aquatic > Non-marine Saline and Alkaline > Hypersaline >...
CCGGCTACGGCGGTTCACTTCGAGCTCAGCCGGAGCGAGCATGTTACGGTTGAGATCTATGACGCTCGCGGGCGGCTTGTGCGCGAGCTGATGAACAACACGCTTGAGCCGGGCGCCTACAGCCAGATGTGGGACGGCACGGACTCGAGAGGCACCGCTGTCCACGGAGGCATCTACTTCGTGAAGATGCGTGCCGGCGCATACGAATCTACGGCCAAGGTGGTAAAGGTCAGGTAGATTTCGTCAGTTTTCACCCGGGGGAGCCTTGCGCTCCCCCGGGAGCTCGTGTACAATGGACGCACAGCCGGAGGTAGAGCATGAATCAAGTGAAGGTCGTCTTTCTGGTCTTCTTGCTCTTGACGCTGCCGTCGGCTGCCGGTGCCGTGCCGGTGGTCTATTGTGAGCCGGAGACCAGTACGGTGGATTCGGCCGAGGTCTTCCAGGTCGGCGTCATGGTCGACCAGCTGGATACACTCTCCAATTACCAGATCATATTCACCTACGACTACACGGTGCTCGAATTCGTGGACGCCTATCAGGGCTCGCTGTATGCGAATAGCGGCCTGCAGACCTGGTTCACCGTGGAGGAGGAGTCGCTGGGCACCTGGGAGGTTTTCGACGTCATCTTTCCTGCTCTCACATACCTGCTGCCCCCGGGGGAGCTCTGCAGGCTCGAATTCAAGGCTCTAAAAACCGGCTTTTCGCCCATTGAATTCATTTCGGTGGCATTGACGGACAGGTACCGCGAAGGTATAGCCCCCCTGACCTGGAGGGACGGCTTCATAGTGGTCGGTGACCTCGCCGGAGTCGAGGGCGGCGCTTCCCGTGCCATGCCCCCAATCGGCTTCCCCCAACCGAATCCGACCCGCGGCGCAGTGACCGTTCCCCTCTGTTTGTGTGGAAAAGAAAGGAACTGCGGGATTACCGTCGGCATATACGATACCCGGGGTAGTTTTATCGCGGGCCTTGCGGATAGGGTGGGAATTACCGGGACGGGCCTCGTATGGGATGGCTGTGACTCAGACGGCAGGAAGGTCCCTGCGGGCATTTACTATATGAGGGCAAACGGGCCCGAAATCAACGCTGCACGCAAGATCGTCATAATAAAGTAAGCCGACTCACCGGGACTCACTCTCTGTGAAACTTCACTAGGGTTCCGGGAATCTAATATGATTGAGTATACAAATGCGATGGCGGTCCGGCCACAGGCGCAGTAAGGCTGGTCATAAAGGAGGTAGTTATGCGCATTCTCTCACTGACAATTGCAGTAGGCCTGGTCCTGATCTCCGCCGCGGGTGCAATCGCGCACGCTCCCAGGGAAGTCGAACTGGAATTCGATCTCGGAGAGAAGGAGCTCCAAGTCACCATAGACCATCAGGTGACCGATGTTGTGAAGCACTTCATCAATTCCGTAACCGTGGAGCTTAACGGCGAGAAGATCATCGAGCAGAAGATCACCGAACAGGAAAACCTCAAGTCGCAGGTTCTGGAGTACCGCATAACCGACGCCAGGGTGGGTGATACTATCACGGTCGTCGCCGCTTGCAGCATCTCCGGGAAGAAGAAGGCCTCGCTCAATATAGCGCCGCCACCGGAGAAGGACGCCGAAGAGGGCGACGAAGAGGAGGACGACTAGCCCCCCGATCCCTGCGCCGCTGTTCGAACCTGCGCGCTACCAGAACCTGAAGAACGCTTTTATCTTGCCCCAGGTCGTCGGGTCCGTCGCCGTGCCGGGCACGGGTTCTGTGGCTATGTCGGTGTGCACGCCTTCCACGTGCCACTGACCGCCGTCGTCATCGACGATGAAGTCGCAGAAATCCAGCTCGCCGCTTCCGTTGTCTTCCCAGGCCTGAATATGCCATGGCCGATCGAAATCGGGGTATATCTCGGTCCACCACGTGCATACGGGTTCGGTCAGTGGATCTCTTAGTTCCTCATACTGCCAGTCCCAGAAATGCGGCTCTCCGGGCTCTGCGGCCCACAGAACCTCAAGCGTGTAGGTTACCTCGATCACGTGCTCGGTCGTGGTAACGGGGTCGGCGCCATCGGGATAGTAAGTCATGTTGATGGTGTCGCATGGGCTGAGGTAGCCGTCGCCATTGTCCTTCCAGTCGGTGATCTCGTACGGGGCGGTGCAGTAATTGGGGTACAGCTCATGCCATGTTGTCCCGACCGGGTTGTTGATATCAATGATGCTGTTGGTGGCATCATAGTAAGTCGAGTCCGCCATGGCGTGGCCCGCCAACAGCAGCAGCGCCAGCCCCATCATCCCGAGCGATAACGTTCTCCTCATGGGTCTCCTCCTTGCGGATTTCGCAACATGTCTACATTGTGCTGACGGGCTCTAATGCTGTCAAGCACAACCCTCGCCGGAACATGGTTGATGGAAGCCGGGTCAGAGTGTAATCTTGGGCTGAATTCGGATTGGCCCATGACGGGAGGCGTGTCATGAAATCGAAGAGAAATCGGACGGGTGCTATTGCGGTTCTGTGCTGCGGCATTCTGCTGGCGGTTCCGGGGCCGGCGAGCGAGAGCGGTGAGGCGACGGGGCAGGAAGCAGGTTTCCTGACCTACTTCACATATGAACCTCTGGATGTCCGCAAGGAGGCGCTTGAATACGGGCTTCCTCTCGACTCCGGTCAGGTGATCGAATTCGACCAGACGGCTTCGCGCATCATGCTCGGGGCTGAGGCCAGGGATCATTTGCTTGAGACGGGCTTCGTAGTCACGCGTTTCCCATTCGACCGCATGAGCGAGCAGTTCGACGAGGCTTATATGGTGCTGAAGCAACGTGATATTCCTGTATTTGTGACTTCTTCCTCGCTGCTTCACTCGTTTCACATCATCTTCGACCACACGTTGCAGACCATCGAGGCCAGGGACCTTTTCGACCGCATGTGGCATCTCAGCCACGGCCTGTTCAGAGAATGTTATGAGGTGTACGGCGGGTCCGACGGCGAGGTGAGGGAAGCCGCCATGAGGAATGCCGTGTTCCTGGCGGTGGGGCTGTCGCTGCTCAAGCCGGATCCGGCGGGCGACTATCTGGAAGTCGGGAGCTCGCCCAGGCGGGAGGTGGACGAGTCGGGAGCCGTCAGAATGGTAAGGGAGATAGAACTTCCCAGCGGCAGCGCGGGGGCGGACCTTGACCGTGAATTCACAAGCCTCGACAAAGCCAAATACGCTTTTGAGATTCCTCCCGATCTGAAAGACGAAGTTGAAAGGGAGCTTGACCTCATCACCGGCCACCGGGGCATGGCCCCGTCGCCTGTTTTCAAGTACGAGGAGGACTACTCCCAGTACGTTCCACGCGGCCATTACACCGTGTCCGCCAAACTCAGGAACTACTTCAGAGCCATGATGTGGTACGGGAGGATGAGCCTGCTTTTGAAGGGAAGCGCCGACATATCACCGGGGATGACATGCTCGACATGTGACGCGTTGATCTCGACCTATGACGCCCGCGTTCAGACCATCGGAGCGTGCCTGCTTGCAGGCGTGATGGCCCAGGACGCGGCCCTCCGGGATCACTGGGACCGGGTTTACGAGGTCACCTCGTTCTTCGTGGGCTTCTCCGACGATCTCGGGCCGTATGAATATACCCAGGCCATGAACGAGGTACTGGGCGGCCTGGACCGGGTGGGGGACATTGACGAAGAAGCGCACGACCGCCTGAAGGCGAGACTTGCCGAATACGGGAGCCCCAAGATCTACGGAGGGACCGGCAAGTGCACCATACCGCCTCCGTTTACTCCCGAGCAGGCCGACGAATGCCTCGAGAGCACGCGGGGACTCCGGCTGATGGGACAGCGCTATGTGCCCGACTCGTATGTCTTCTCGAATCTCGTAACGCCTTATGTGGGCCCCTTAAGGGGCAAGAAGATGCCCTTCACCGCGTACGAAATTCCCGGGGTGGGGATTGCCAGGGTCTTCCCGCGCGGGCTCGATCTGTTCGCCGTTCTGGGCTCGGACCGCGCCCTCGATGTGCTGGATGACATTGGCGACGCGAATTATGAGGACTTCGGAGAGGCGTTCCGGAAGATGTATGACGAGATGGATGCGCTTGACGAGTGGTACTGGAACCAGAACTTATACTGGAACTGGCTGTGGGTGCTGAAGTCCTATGTGGGCGAGTACGGAAAGGGCTACCCCGCCTTCATGCAAACGAGGGCGTGGCAGGACAGGCTTCTCACGATGGCCCTGGCTTCATGGGCCGAGCTCAGGCATGATACCATTCTATATGCAAAGCAGAGCTACACCATGGCGCTCACCGGCGCCCCCGTGCCGCCTCCGGAGGCGGAGAGGCCTAAGGGCTTCGTGGAGCCCGTGCCGGAGGTCTATAACAGACTGCTCAGTCTCACCCGCATGATGAGGCTCGGCCTTATCGACATGGGAATGATCCAGGCGAATGAAGTCTCGGCCTCCAACATGGCGAGCCTCGAGAGGACTCTGGAGAGACTCGTAGAGATCTCGCTAAGGGAGCTTGCGGGAGAAGACCTGACCCGTTCGGACATGGACTTCATCGATGGCTTCGGCAATACGCTGAAGCGCGTGCTCGACGGCGTCGACCGTGACTCGCAGAAGACCACGATGGTAGCGGATGTCCACACCGACACGAACAGCGGCATGGTTCTCGAGGAAGGATGCGGCTATGTCGAACTCATAGCGGTTGCCTGGAGGGACAGGAGCGGCATATGGCTCGCGGCGGGCCCGGAGATGTCCTACTACGAATTCAAGCATCCCATGTCGAACCGCCTGACGGACGAAGCCTGGCGGAAGATACTGGAGCTTGACAAACCGGATCCACCGCCATGGACGGCGTCGTACCGGAGATAAGAAAGACATTGAAATCTCGTCTTTAAGTCTGTATAGACGGGGTATGTGATAAGACAGCTGAAGAGCCGGGCAGGAAGACAAGGAGAAGAAAACGTGGCGAAGCCAATTGCAGTAGCGTTCCTGTTGATATTGCTGATCGCAGTCCCGTCCGTTTACGGCGCAGGCCTATACGTAGGGGGTAGCCTGGGTGCATCCTTCGCGAAATACGAATGGGAGGATATCGACGAGGAGGACTTCAAACTCGACGGCGCCGATTTCGCGTTCAAGATATTCGGAGGCTACAAGTTGATCCCATTTCTGTCCGTCGAGGGCGGATACCGCGACCTCGGCAAAGTAACCGATGGTGAAGACGAGGACCTTTATGTTGCCGAGACCAGTGGCTGGGACGTAGAGGCGATGGGCATACTGCCGCTCGGCATCGCCCATCTCTGGGCCAAGGCCGGCTATATATTTTGGAGCAGCGACTCCCAGATGGGTAATGAGACCGGGTCGGACAGCGGCTCCGACTTCATGTGGGGAGTCGGTGGCGACTTGTCCATACTTGGGATCGCGGTCCGGGTGGAGTGGGAGAAATTCGAAATCGAGAATGCCGATCATATATCCATGTTCAGCGGGGGAGTAACCTTCGGATTTTAGCAAACCTGGCATACCTGGGGTCAGGTCTTGAAATGCACAAACTCCAGGGGTCAGGTCTTAGAATGCACAGTCTGTACACCACGGGGCTGTCGCCGCGTGTCGTACTGTGCATTCTAAGACCTGACCCCAGGGTCTTTCCAAAGTAAGACCTGGCCCCGGATAGTGATCTTCCGCCGGCTGTTGTGTTGTGCAAAGTAAGACCTGGCCCCGGGTCTTTTGGAGGCCGTATTGCTCTTCTATGAAGGCAGGCATTACGATCTCAGGCAAATGCATCCCGTGGATGACATCCCCTTCTGGGAGAAAGTTGCCCGGAAGTGCGGCGGCACGGTGCTGGAGCTGGCATGCGGCACCGGCCGGATAACCATCCCCCTTGCGGAGGCTGGCCTTACGATCACCGGCCTCGACCGGCTGCCTTCCATGCTGAATGAGGCGAGGAAAAAAGCCGCGGCCGCCGCTCTGGACATCGGTTGGGTGGAAGGCGACTTCCGGGATTTCGACCTGGGGCAGACTTATTCTCTTATTTTCATCCCCTATAACTCCATGAATCACATCGAAACTCTTGAGGACATGGAGGCCTGTCTCCGCTGCGTAAAGAACCACATGGCTCCGGACTCGCGGTTCGCCTTCGACATCTTCAATCCCCGGCTGGATATTCTCTTGAGGGACCCGTCGAAGGAATACCCCCACTCGTCGTACGAAGATCCGGAAGGCGCCGGGAGAATAGAGATTACCGAGAACAATGTCTATGATCCGGCGACCCAGATAAACACGGTGAGGCTCTATTACAAGCTCCCCGGTGGCGGCACCGACAGGTACGATCTCATATGCAGGATGTGGTATCCGCAGGAGATAGACGCCGTGATCGAATACAACGGCTTCGAGATCGAGAAGAAGTTTGGCGACTATGACGAGTCTCCTTTTCGCGGAGACAGCCCCAAGCAGATCGTGATTTGCAGGAAGTCGCGCTAGTATCCGGGATATAGAGAGATTGGTGAGGGAGCTGCCTTATGCCCGACAAAGACGTCCCGGCTGCGATTGTCTTCGGGCCGATTCCATCCCGTCGTCTGGGAAGGAGCCTCGGGGTAAACAACATCCCCCCCAAAGTCTGCACATACTCCTGCGTATATTGCCAGATAGGGGTTACCGGAAGAATAGCGACGGAGCGCGGGGCCTTCTACGAGCCGCAGCGCATATACGAGGAAGTCGCGCGGCGCGTCGACACCTTCCGGCCGCTTGGCGAGGGGATTGACTATATCACTTTCGTTCCGGACGGCGAACCCACGCTCGATATCAATCTCGGTGAAGAGATAAGCCTCATCAAGTCACTGGGTATAAAAATCGCGGTCATCACAAACGGGACCCTGCTTCATTTGCCGGGGGTGAGGAAGGACATCAGCGAAGCCGACTGGGTGTCAGTCAAGGTAGACGCTGCGACACCGGATGTCTGGCGCAAGCTCAACCGCCCGCACAAGAGCATTTCACTGGATACGGTCAGGGCCGGTATGCTCGAATTCGCTGAAGTTTTTTCAGGCGAGCTCATGACCGAGACCATGCTGCTCGAGGGTTACAACGACAGTGTCGAGGAGATCAGGGGGATCGTCTCCTTCGTCGAGAGTATCGGTCCCAGGAAAGCCTACCTGGGCGTCCCCACGAGGCCGCCGGCACTCCCGTCCGTAAGACCGGCGCCGCCTGAGGCTGTTAATCTCGCCTATCAGGCCTTCATCGGCGCGGGGATCTCCACCGAGCTCATGGTCGGGTATTCGGGAGACCCGTTCTCGTCGACCGGGAACGCGCGGGCCGACATCCTCAGCATCTCGGCTGTCCATCCCATGCCGGAGGCGGGCGTGAGGGATCTCCTCGCGCGTTCGGGCGAGGGCTGGGAGGTCGTGGAGGAACTCATGACCGAGGGCCTCCTGCTCGAAGTCGAATACCTCGGAGAGAAGCATTACCTCAGGAACTTCAACCAGAAGATCGGCTGAACCACAGCCCCTCGTAGGTCTCGTAGCCCTCGGTGCGCACCGGAGCGACGTGGGACGAGAGCTTCATGCCGATTTCGGGCTCGTCAACCGCCAGCCGGCCCAGCGCCCGGACGCCGCTCTCAAACTCCACGATGCCTAAGGTTATGTAGCGCTCTTCGAAAGCCAGCGAGAGGTTGTAGACGCGGGTAAACGTCAGCAGGGTCGCCTTGCCCTCGAGCGGGACAAGGTCGAACCTGGTTTTGCCGCATGCCCTGCAGCACCTGTGCTCGGGATAGGCGACAGCGCCGCAGCCCTTGCATACGTATGCGTTGACTTCGGCCATCGTCTAACCCTCCCTCTCGAATACGAAACAGAGCACGTTGTTGCCGAACCCGCCGAAGTTGCATGTGAAACCGACTCTCGGGTCGTCGAGCTGCCTCTCGCCCGCCTTGCCCGCGAGCTGCCACGCGATCTCCACTACCTGGGCGACGCCGGTCGCGCCCACGGGATGCCCGCGGGCTTTGAGGCCTCCCGAGACATTGATTGGGAGCCTTCCGTCGGGCCGTGTCTCCCCATTCTCGAGAGCTATGTGCCCGGTGCCCTTATCGAAGAATCCGGCCTCCTCGCTCTCGGCGATCTCAAGAATCGTAAAGGCGTCGTGCAGCTCGGCGACGTCGACGTCGGCCGGCTTGCGCCCCGCCATTCCGAAAGCCCTTTCGGCGGCGAGCCTCACCGCCGTGAGCTCCGTCGGGTCCTTCCGCTCGTGCACGGCATGCGTGTCGGTAGCCTGCCCGAAGCCCGCAACCCTGACCATGGGCTTGCCCGATTTCTCCGCGATCTCCTTGGTACACAGTATGACGGCCGCGGCGCCGTCGCTCACCGGGCAGCAGTCGAACATGCGAAGCGGTTCGGCGACGTACGGGTTGTTGACCACGGCCTCGGGCCTGTGGAGCAGGCCCTCCATGCTCACGGTCTGCTGTATGTGGGCATTGGGATTCTTCATGGCGTTTTGGTGGTTCTTTATCGCCACCATGGCCAGGTGTTCGGGGGTTATGCCGTACTTGTCCATGTAGAGCCGGGCGAACATGCCGGCGAGCGAAGGGAGCGTCACACCGTAAATATACTCGGCTTCCGGGTGGGAGAGGGTGGCCACGAAATCTGTGGCTTCCCATCCGGTGACCGACCGCATGACCTCTCCGCCTATTACAAGCGCGGTATCCACCGCCCCGGAGCCGACTGCCATGGTCCCGACCTTGACCGCTGAGCCGCCCGAAGCCGGACCGTTCTCGACAGTCTCGGCCGTAGCCGGCCACAGGCAGAGCCTGTCGACCATGGCCGAACCCACGCCGGAGAGGTGATTGAGCAGTCCCGCGCCCATGTTGGCGACAAAGACGCTCTCGATGTCGTCTTTAAGATCGGCGTCCTTGAGGGCCTGGGCGGCGGCGTATTCGAGGACATCTATGAGGGTCCAGTCGCCGGCCCTCCCGAACTTGGTCATGCCGGCTCCGATTATGTATACGTCTCTCAACTTTCCGCCTGCCTTATCCTGCCGGTGACCTGCTTGATGAGCTGGTCTTCCGGGACCGGCAATATGGTCTTCGCCTTTTCCACCAGGTCTTGCGGTACGGGACGCTCACCCACGACGAGCCTGTCCCTGGATTCGAAGTAGAGGTCCCGCGTTAGCGACCACGACATCACGCCGCCGAGCTCGTGATGGACCTGCGGGCGCTTCTCGAGCCCGTACTCTATCATCCATCTCCGGAAGCCGATGGGGCTCTCGGCCACGATGTAGACCTCCTGCTGGTTGAGGTGCTCAATGTGATATTCCATCTTGGCCGCGAATAGATGGGCTCCCACTCTGAGCCCACGCCTCATCGCAATGGTGTGGAAGCTGACTCCGACCTTCGCGCTTAATGAGCGGCCGTTCACGAGGCCACAGAGCACGCCGTCTATGAGTCCTACGAGGCAGTACTCGTCCCTCACCCGGTACCTGAGCCAACCCAGCAGCTCTGCATACGCCCGGGCCGCGACGATGTCATAGTAATCGCGCTCGACCTTGGTAAGGGCCGCCACGTCGGGCAGAAGGATGGGCACTTCATCCCGCCGCGCCTGCCTGATGACCATCTTCTCGCCGCTGGCCAGCACGATACACTTGGCCGGGTAAGGCGGAAGGTCCTTCTCGGGCGGTCTCAGGATTTCTTCGAGCTGGGCCATCTCCTAATCTCCTTGAAGTCGCGAATCCTCGGAGTCGCGAACCCATGTCATGACTGAAAACGCTTGAATCCGGGAATTATCTAGTTTACGCTAGACCCTGTTTTAATGCAAGCAGTTCGAGAAATGGCAGGTGTTTATGCTTCCCAGATTCGAGTACCATAGGGCGGCGACGATAGAGAAAGCACTGGGCCTGCTTGAGCACAACTCCCCCGATGCCCGCATACTCGCGGGCGGCACCGACCTCCTCGTCAGCATGAAAGAGGGAATCTGCAGCCCCGGGCATGTAATAGACATCAAGGCCATACCGGACCTAACGCGTATTGAAGTTGCCTCCGACGGGAGCCTTGTTATCGGCGCATGCGCCACGGTGAATGAGATTCTCGAGCTCAAGGATCTCCCTCCGGGCATGGCCGCACTCCACGACGCCGCCTCTGTGCTCGCCACCTACCAGCTGAGGAACCGGGCCACGGTGGGGGGTAACATCGCCAATGCGTCCCCGGCCTGCGACCTCGGCCCCCCGCTTCTTGTGCTGGGGGCGGAAGTGACTGCCGTTTCGCCGTCGGGTGAACGCACGGTCGCGATAAGCGACTTCTTCACGTCCGTCAAACAGACATGCCTTGCCCAGGACGAGGTAGTCACTTTCATACGCGTGCCGCCGCCGGCCGGCGCGGTTTCGGCTTTCGCAAAACGCCGGCGCATCAGGGGCCATGACCTCGCCACAGTCAATGTGGCTGCGGCCTTAAGTGGAACCGGCGGCCTCAGGCTCGGTCTGGGCGCGGTCGCCACCGTGCCCCTTCTTGTGGATGTCCCGGGTGGAGCGGCGGGACGGCCTCCCGGCGATCTCCGGGAAGCCGCCGTACGGGCCGCTCTCGATGCCATTGCTCCAATAGACGACGTGCGGGCCAGCGCCGGGTACAGATGCCACATGGTCGAACTGCTTGTGGAGAAGACCATCGATATGCTGTCGGAGAGGATGGAAGGGGCGAAGTGATACGCGATATCAACCTCACGGTAAACGGCGAGCCCGTAAGTATCCGGGTGGAAGACCACTGGACGCTGCTCCGCGCCCTCAGGGAGGGCCTCGGCCTTACGGGCACCAAGGAGGGCTGCGGCAACGGCGAGTGCGGCGCCTGCACCGTGATCCTGGAGGGCCGTCCCGTGAACTCATGCATGGTGCTTGCCGTCGAAGCCGAAGGCAAGGAGTTGCGCACCATAGAGGGTGAGGCGGACGGCGAGAATATAAGCGGGCTGCAGCAGGCCTTCATCGACGAAGGCGCCATCCAATGCGGATTCTGCACTCCGGGCATGGTCATGTCCGCGCGCGCCCTCCTGATGAGAAACCCCGACCCCGGCGAGGATGAAGTCAAAGAGGCCATCTGCGGCAATCTCTGCAGATGTACGGGTTACAAGCCCATCGTAAGTGCGATTCTGGAAGCGGCGCGCAGGGAGAAGAAGAATGCAGGATGACCTCATAGGCAAATCGGTGCCGAGGATTGACGGCGTCGAGAAAGTCACGGGAAGCGCCGTCTATACCCAGGACATGACTCTGCCGGGCATGCTGTACGCCAAGATGCTGCTCTCCCCGCACCCCCATGCCAGGATCGTCAGCGTGAACACCTCGGCCGCCCGGGCGCTTCCCGGAGTCAGGGCCGTGCTCACGGGGGCCGACCTTCCCTACCGCCTCGGGCTCTACATGGTTGACAAGCCCATACTGGCCGACGGCAAGACGCGCTATTTCGGCGAGCCGGTGGCGGCCGTGGCGGCGGTTACCGAGGACATCGCGCGCGAAGCCGTCGACCTTATCGAAGTGGAATATGAAATACTCGAGCCCGTTCTCGACGCCAGGAAGGCGCTTCAGAAGGACTCGCCGCTCGTCCATGAGTTCCTGCATACCTATGACTGCGTCAAGGGCGTGTTCTGCCCGGTGGAGAAAACCAACATCGCCAATGATTTCAGGCTCAAGAAGGGGGACCCGGAGGGCGGCTTCGCCGGGAGCGACATGGTAGTCGAAAACGAATTCTACGTTCCGCAGGTGCAGCATGTTCCCATGGAGACGCATTGTTCCATCGCGCATTACAAGCCCAACGGCGACATACAGATCTGGACGTCGGCGCAGTCTCCTTTCGCCGTGCGCGACCTCCTGCGGGCGGCCCTCGACATCTCGCACGCCAGAATCAGGGTCATTGTGCCCACGGTAGGCGGCGGGTTCGGAGGCAAGGCCGGCATACATCTCGAGCCGCTGGTCGCCATGCTCTCCAGGGCCGCGGGCTTCAGGCCCGTCAAGATCACTGCCACGCGAACGGAGGAATTCAAGACCTTGCCGTGCAGGCAGGGTCTTCACGCCAGGATCAAAACGGGCGTCACCAAAGAGGGCCGCATCCTGGCCGAGGAGATCGAGTACATATGGGACGCCGGCGCATACGCGGATTACGGGGTCAATATAGGCAGGGCGTCGGGTTACTCGGGCGCGGGCCCTTATGACATCGAGAACATCAGCATATCCTCACTAACCGTCTACACCACCAAGCCTTTCGGCACCGCCTACCGCGGCTTCGGTCATGTGGAGGTTTTCTGGGCGGTCGAGTCGCATATGGACATGGTCGCGCGCGAGCTGGGCATGGACCCGTACGAGTTCAGGATGAAGAACCTTCTCGATATCGGCTCGAGGACCGTGACCGGAGAGGAGGTCACCGAGTCCACGGGCAGCGTGCGCAAGTGCCTCGAGGAGGTTGCAAGAGGGATCGAGTGGGGAAAGCCCCCCGGCGAGGCGGGAGGCCCCAATAAGGTCAGGGGAAAAGGCATAGCCGTGCTGCACAAGGCGCCCGCCATGCCCCCCAATACGGCGTCGAGCGCCGTCATCAAGTTCAACGAGGACGCCACGGCCAATGTCATGGTGAGCGGCGTGGATTACGGCCAGGGAACGGCGACATCGCTGACCCAGATGGCGGCCTATCATCTGAGGCTTCCGGTCGAGAACCTGCACTTCGTGTGGGGCAAGGACACCGACTTCGGGCCCTACGACTGGCAGACCGTGGCGAGCAGGCTCACCATGATGGGGGGTATAAGCATAGAGCGCGCGGCGGCAGACGCCATATACCAGATAAAAGAGACTGCGGCGGAGGCGCTGGGCGTGCCCGCTGCCGAGCTGGAGCACGGGGACGGCAGGGTGTTCGTCCGCGGTGACGAATCCAGGGCCCTGGATTTCAAGGAAGTCGTAATGGGGTACAAGTACCCGGACGGACATGCCATAGGAGGACCGGTTATAGGAAGGGGCCGGTATGTAGCGGAGGGCCTGACCAATCTCGATCTTGAGACCGGGCAGGGCCTTCCGGCGCTGTGCTGGACCTACGGGGCGCATGCCGTCGAGGTCGAGGTGGATAAGGAAACGGGCGACGTGGAAATCATAAAGATAGTGTCGGCTTTCGATGTCGGCAAGGTCATAAACGAGGCCCTCTGCAGGGGACAGGTCCTGGGCGGAACCGTGCAGGGTCTCGGGTGCACGGTGTCCGAGCACTATGTCTATGACGGTGAAGGCCATCTTCTCAACGCGTCGTTCACCGACTACAAGATACCCACTGTGAGGGACATACCCCGCGAGATGGTGCAGGTGTTCATCGAAACGCCGCATGATAAGGGCCCGTTCGGCGCGCGCGGCGTGGCCGAGCACCCCATGATTTCGGTGCCGTCTGTGATTGCGAACGCCATCTTCGACGCAGCCGGCGTCAGAATACTCGATCTGCCCCTCTGCCCCGAGAGAGTGTATTTTGCCCTCAAAGGAAAGCTCGCCGCCAAGTGATGATACTTCAGGCTCAGACAATCAGCTCCCTGGTATGCGATGAGTTGAATCACGGCCCTGCGTCGGGCTCGGTTCACTCGGTGTTCGCGGGAACGGTCAATATCGCCTGCGGCCGGTCGATCTGGTTGAGCCTGCATGCTCCCGGAACGCCGCTCCATCCCTACGCCGTGGTTCTGGGGAAGGGGGCGGGTTCGAACAGGGAGGAGTGCCCCACCGGGGGAGGGGCTTTCCTTGGAGCGAGCGCGGGAGGGGCTTTCCTCGGAGCGAGCAGGGGAGAACGCGTTGATGTCGAGGGCGGTGAGATCGCGGTTGGGGGCGGCAGGGCGATAATCCGGCTTGCGGGCGCTGAAGTCTGGCGCCCGGAGGTGGGACGGCTGGACGCCGGGCTTCGGGGAGATGCGGATGGGCTCCTGGAGACGCTCCTGGAGGGGCTCAGGAACGACGACATGGCCTCGCCCTTTCTCAATGCGTCGGGCACCGGAGAAGTAGAGAGCGCCCTCATTCATAAATGCCTGCGGATAAGGGCGGGTCTTGCGCGGTCGTGGAGGCGCGGGGAGGTCTCGGAGGCCGCCCGGATAATGCAGAGCGCCGTCGGGCTGGGGTCAGGATTGACTCCCTCCGGGGACGACTTTCTGACGGGCTTCCTCGGGGCAGCACATATGTTCGCATACGGGAGCGGGGCCGCCGACGATGCGCGCCGACATCTATGCATAGAGAGGTCAATGACCACCCTTACCTCGTATTTCATGCTCCGGGGAGCGCTCCATGGTCTCCTGCCCGAGCCGCTCTCATCCTTGTTGGGCGCGATTGCATGCGGCCGTCCGGGCCCGATCCGGCGCTCGGTGGAGCGGCTGGTGCGGTTGGGATCGACATCGGGTCAGGATATGCTCGCCGGTGTGGTATGCTATCTGGAGGCTGCGCGGGCGGCCGGGGAAATGGAATGAAGAAAGTACTGATCGAGAAGTCGGCTTACCTGGACTCGGTGAGCCTGATGCGCATTTCAAAAACGGCCGGCGAAGCCGCGGGTGTTATGAGCGCCATGGTTGCCATGGCCACGGATACCAATGTTCTGCTTCTGAAGGAAGCGGGATTCGATCCCGCGGACGCCGCCGGGGCCACTCCCAACGATCTCATGATCGCGATCGATGCCGAAGACGAGGCGAGCTACGAGGCAGCTCTGGGCGTCGTGAGGCGGGAAATCGAGGGCGGTCCGGGGCCGCGGCAAGAAGCCGAATTCGCAATCAACACACTCGAAGGCGCCATACGCGAGCGCCCCGATATCAACCTGGTGTTTATCTCCGTGCCGGGCAGGTTTGCGGCGATCGAGGCGGAGCGGGCCCTCGGTGCCGGGAAGCATGTGATGATCTTCAGCGACAACGTCCCGGTTGAAGACGAAGTCAGGCTCAAGGCGCTTGGCCGGGCGGGCGGGCTTCTGGTAATGGGCCCCGACTGCGGGACAGCCATAATAGGAGGCGTCGGCCTGGGCTTCGCCAATGCCGTGCCGCGGGGCAATGTCGGCATCGTTTCCGCGTCGGGAACGGGCGCACAGGAGGTGTCATCGGTGCTCGCAAGGCTGGGCGTCGGGATTTCCCACCTCATAGGCACGGGGGGAAGAGACGTCTCCGGGGATGTGGGAGGCGTGACCACCGCAATGGGGCTCAAGGCCCTGATCTCCGACGGCGGCACCGGCGTCATAGTCATCATCTCCAAAGTTCCGGATGGCGCGGTGGGAGATGAAATCCTGGGCCTTGCCGGCCGGAGCGGCAAGCCCTGCGTCGTCTGGTTCGCCGGCCAGGACGCCAGGCCCCGGGAAGGCAATATCGCCTTCGGAGGCACGCTTGCGGACACCGCGCGCCTGGCGGCTGCGGCCGCGACGCAGGGCGAATTCAGCCCACCGTCGGCAGGCGAGGTTTCGGCTCTGCTTGAGAAGGCCGGGGACATTCCCCTTACGGCTTCAGGTTCCGCGGGGAAGTACCTGCGGGGGCTTTTCGGGGGCGGTACGCTCGCCCAGGAAGCCGTATTTATTCTTAAGGAGCATCTCGGCGAAATAGACACCAATATGAAACTGCCGGGTACGGGGCTTCTCACCGACCCGTCGGCCAGTGCGGGACACACCGTAGTCGACCTGGGAGATGACGCCTTCACCAGGGGCAGGGCGCATCCAATGATAGACCAGTCCTATAAGCTCGCGAGACTGGCTAAGGAGTTCGAAGATCCCGAAACCGCCGTTGTTCTGATGGACGTGGTTCTCGGTTACGGCTGCAACATGGATCCGGGCGGCGAGATAGCGAGGCTGCTCATCGACCTCAAGGAGAAGCATGCAGAGAGCCCCGGCCCTGCGGTCGTAATCAGCCTGTGCGGCACACATGACGACCCTCAGGGATATGCGCGCCAGAAGCGGGAGCTCGAGGCGGCGGGTGCCATTGTGGCCGGGACGAATGAACTCGCGTGCATGCTGGTTGAGAAACTCATAGGTGAATGAAGTGGAAGAAGTAAGCAGGCTTTTGAAATCGGAAATAGTGGTCGGTAACCTGGGCAGCTCACTCTTCGCGGACTCGGTGAGCATGCAGGGCAAGCGGGTCGTCGAGATAAACTGGGAAGCGCCGTGCGGCGGGGACGAGAAGCTCTACTCCATGCTCACGGACATGCGCCGGGCCGGCCGCAAAATCGACGAGGCCAATGCGAAGGCGCTGGAGATGATAAACGCATCCCATCCTTTCATCGCTGGTATAGGTACGGCTATCAGGGACGTGCCCGGGATGCGGGAGAACCTTATCCTTCATGCAGGCCCTCCGATTACGTGGGAGCGCATGTGCGGGCCCATGAAGGGGGCGGTTATGGGGGCGCTGATATATGAAGGCAAGGCGGCGAACGAGAAAGAGGCCGGCGACCTCGCGGCATCCGGCAAGATAGAATTCGAGCCCTGCCATCACCACCAGACCGTCGGCCCCATGGCGGGCGTCGTTTCGCCGTCCATGCCCGTCTGGATAATAGAGAACAGGACGCATGGCAACCGGGCCTACTGCACGCTCAACGAGGGCCTGGGGAAGGTGCTCCGCTACGGAGCGTACAGCGGGGAAGTCATCGAGCGTTTGCGTTATATAGAGAAGACGCTGGCCAGGGTGCTCGGCAGGGCGCTTATGTTGCACGGCGCGGTCGACTTGAGGGCGCTTATCGCGCAGGCCCTGCAGATGGGCGACGAAGGGCATAACCGCAACAAAGCCGGTACGTCGCTGCTGATAAGAGAGCTTGCGCCGTCCATTGTGCAAGTCGACGCAAGCGAGAAGGAGAAGGGGGGGGTCCTCGATTTCATGCACTCCAACGATCACTTCTTCCTCAATCTCACCATGCCCGCAGGCAAGTGCACGCTCGACCCGGTTATGAATATCGATGGATGCAGCGTCCTCACCGCCATGGCCAGGAACGGCACCGACTTCGGGATCCGCGTGAGCGGGCTGGGTGAGCGCTGGTTCACGGCGCCGGCCCCCAGGGTCATGGGGCTCTACTTCACCGGGTACGGGGACGATGACGCCAACCCCGACATCGGCGACAGCACAATCTGCGAGACATATGGAATAGGGGGGTTCGCAATGGCCGCGGCTCCCGCAATCGTCGAATTCGTGGGGGGTACGCCTGCGGACGCCGAGCGTTTCACGCGGGCCATGTACGATATCACCGTCGGGGAGAGCAGTAACTTCAGAATCCCCGCAATGGGATTCCGGGGCACCCCGACCGGCATAGACGTGCTGAAGATAGTGGAGAGGGGAATCGTGCCGGCGGTCAATACGGGCATCGCTCATAAGGAACCAGGCATAGGCCAGGTCGGCGCCGGGCTCGTCGAGCCGCCCATGCCGGTGTTCCAGGAGGCTTTCGAGGCGCTACACGAAACTTTCAAGCAGTCACCGGGGAGTGACTAAAAAGGACTGGAGGTATGCCATGAAAGAGGTGGGATTCAGATTAATTGATCTTACGCAGCCTTTGAGCGTGATGACCCCGCCGTGGCCGACTTATGAACCCCTGCAGCTCAAGTTCTTCAAGCGCCTGGCTCCGAACGGCGCCAACGGCCAGCTCATAACAACGAGCAATCACGTTGGGACGCATCTGGACGGGCCCGTCCACTTCTGCACGCATGGAGGCGACATTGCGAGCCTGCCACTCAATGACTACCTTTGCGGTCCCGGTGTGGTCGTCGACCTGAGCGACATGGCCGAAGACTACGGGCTCTACTCGTCCAAAGACGTCGAAGACCGCGTCGAAGTGCGCGAGGGAGATATCCTCATCATCAATACCGGCTATCACAAGTACGCCTGGGACCAGCCGGCAGCCGACGAACTCAGGTACATGATCCGCCACCCTGGGCCCCAGATGGAGTTTGCCGACTGGGCCAAGAAGAAGAAACTCAAGTGGATAGGCGTGGATTGCGGCTCGGCCGACCATCCCATGAACACCAAGATAAGGGACTGGATGCCGAAGGACGCCGGTAAGGCCGACGCCTTCCTCAAGGGTAAGTACGGCAAAGGGCTCGACGAGCTCTTCCCGCCGGACCATTACCAGCTCATGCACATCGCACTCTTCCATGTCCCCATCGTCCACGCGGAGAATCTGGGCGGCGATATCGATCTCATCCTCAACCAGCGGGTTACCATAGGATGCTTCCCGTGGCGTTTCGTGAACGGTGAGTCGAGCATATCCCGTATCGTGGCTTTCGTGGACCCGGGCGAGTACGACGAGCTCATGAAGAAGAAGGAGAAAATGGCCCGGACGGACTTCGGCGACTGCGTTCCGGAGTAAGGCAGGGGACGGCTAGACAGGCGTACAGGCAGACTGGCAGACTGGCGAAGAGGGCTTCTTGACTGGCAGATGCCCATGCGCTATAGGTGAGGCATGCGGATACCGGGGAAGAGACGCGGCAGGCTCTACTATCTGCTTGTTACGCTCGTTCTATTCATAGTCCTCTACAGCTTCTCGACGAGGAGCCTCGCCGAGCGGGTTATTCTGGACGTCGTCATGCTCGGCATGCTGGTCTCCATTGCCGTCCTGGTCAAGCAGACCCGGCGCTCGCTCATCATTTCGCTCGTCCTGGGGATTCCGTGGATAGCGGCGACATTCGCGGACCTTTTCGCTGAAGCGGGCGCATATGTGGACATTACCACCGGCGTTTTCGGAACGATCTTCCTCGTATATATAACGTCGGTCATTCTCCAGAATGTAATCAGGTCCAGGCAGGTGACCGGGGATACCATATCCGGGGCGATAGCCGTGTATCTCCTGCTCGGCATACTCTGGGCCGGCGCATACAGGCTGCTGGACGTGATTCAGCCCGGGTCGTTTGTGGGACAGATGCGGGCCGTTTCCCACATGGGGACTGAAGTCCCGAACTACGTCTATTTCAGCTTCACGACCCTTACCACGCTCGGGTACGGCGACATCACTCCTGCGACCCCGCCTGCAAAGGCCATAGCCATACTGGAGGCGGTGACCGGTCCGCTCTACATAACGATTCTCATCTCCCAGCTTGTCTCGAAATACGTAAGCCGCAGAGTGGACGAGGATGTGAAAGGGGACATCGGAAAAGAGCGCGAATGACCGGCTGCGAGACCGCTACTCCGGCGGGAACCCCTCCAGCATTCGCTCGACCGACGAACGGATCTCATGCTCGCCCTTGGTGAAGTACCTCATCGAGCCCACCGCGGTGCTTCTCCATACCAGGACCTTCTCGTCCGGGTCCACGAAGTCGATGATCAAGGTGCCTTCCTTGTAGTGGTGAACCTGGACATTGGTTCCGTACCAGCGCCCGCGCGGGCCGTAGCGATAGCCGTATCGCTCGACATTGACCTTGTCCTCCGCGCCTATGTGCCATGCCACAAGGAAGTCGGCCTTCCCGGTCACCTTGCGGAAGCCCTTCTCCGTAAGCTCGGTGTCGACTGCGGATTTCACCCGCCTCTCGAGAAGCGAGTGCTCGGCTCTTCTGGCGGGCGGTACGTTCTGGTCCTGCTTGACCCATCTAAATGTACGGTACTCGGAGAAGTCGGTCTCGGAATCATAGTCGCGCGACACGCTTATGGGCGAACAAGTCATTAGGCCGATTGCTATCGCGCACAGACTCAAGAAGATGACTCGTTTCATTATGCTCTCTCCTTGTATTCTCTCTCCGCAGTCTTCCGGCACGTATCTTAGAGGGGAGAGACCCGGCGTTCAAGCCAAAAACCACAGCCGCTCAGAAGCCGGTGAGATCCGAGCGGTGACAATGGGAAGGGGCGGGCCGGGTGACCCGCCCCTCTCGGGCTAACGCGCCTATTCCATTCGGCGGTGGCTACCGGGGCCAGGGGTGAAGACTCTGTGTCAAGTCCCGAGGTTTGACTTTGCTGTAGAGCAACATGTCCACCAAGTAAAGACCTGGCAGCCCCAGGCCCCGGATACTGCTATCTCAACTGGAACTTGCAAATGCTTCATAAACGGGACCGCTTCAAAGAGGGGTATTCAGGTGCTTCAGTGGGGATCGCTGCTGCTGCCACACTATACCAATGACCGGCGCTCTTGCCTATATGAATAAGGGCGGCGGCGCCATCGTATTATGGGTGAAGCGCTGAGTTTGACGGTGCGCTTGACCGCGAAACGGCATGCGGATAGAATGGCACCGACTCTAGCGCAAACAGGAGGGCTGGCAATTGGAATTCTCACTGATGTTCTGGATATGGGTGGCCATCGCAGCCGTATTCACGGTGGCCGAGATTTTCACCGCGGGTTTCTTCCTCTTTCCGTTCGCGGTGGGGGCGGGGGTTGCGGCCGTAATCAACATCCTGGGCCTCCCGTCGTGGCTCCAGTGGGTGTGTTTCCTCGGGCTATCGGGGGTTCTCGTGCTTGCCTCGCGCCGGCTCGCCGACAGGTTCTCGCATGAGCCGCCGGAGAAGGTGGGGGTGGACAGGCTGATCGGCCAGGCCGGCATCGTCATCGAGCCCATCGACCATGTCACGGACAGCGGCCGCGTGCGGATCAAGAAGGACGAGTGGAGGGCCGAGAGCGCCGACGAGTCCAGGATCGAGGTAAACGCGAAGATAAGAGTGGTGAGAGTTGAAGGCGCACATCTTGTGGTGGAGAAAGTCGAGAAGGTCGAAAAGGCGGAAGAATAGGAATACCCTGTGGTAGGAGCACCTTACAGAAGGAGGAATAGATGGAACCCTTAGCAATAGTGGTCGGGGTAGTAATACTCGTACTGGCCTTCACCGGAATGAAGATCATCAAACCTTACGAGAAGGGCCTCGTCGAGCGGCTGGGCAGGTACCAGCGCACGGTTGACAGCGGCCTGCGCCTCATCATCCCCATCGCGGAACTCATCAAGAAGGTGGATATGCGCGAGCAGGTGGTGGACGTGCCGCCGCAGGACGTGATTACCAAGGACAATGTCTCGGTGACTGTCGACGCCGTCGTCTACTATGAGGCCACGGACCCGGTCAAGCTCAAATACAACGTTGCCAACTTCACGATTGCGGCCGTCAAACTCGCGCAGACGAATTTAAGGAACGTCGTGGGCGATATGGCGCTGGACGAATCCCTAACCTCGAGAGAAGTAATCAACACCAAGCTCCGCACGGTACTGGATGACGCCACCGACAAATGGGGCGTGAGAATCGTGCGCGTCGAGATCCAGCGCATCGAGCCGCCGCCGGATGTGACTGAAGCCATGCACCGCCAGATGAAGGCCGAGCGCGACAAGAGAGCTGTCGTCCTCGAGTCCGAAGGTCACAGGGAGGCGGCCATCAAGGTTGCAGACGGGCAGCGTGAGGCCGCCATTCTGGAAGCCACGGGCCAGGCAGAGGCTATCAGGAGAGTCGCAGAGGCCGAGAAGTTCAAGCTGACGACGGTCGCGGACGGCGAGGCTCAGGCAATAACCAAGGTATATGAGGCCATACACAAGGGGCGCCCGACCAGGGACCTTATCGCCATCAAGTACCTGGAGGCGTTGAGAGGCATAGCCGACGGCAGGGCGACCAAGATATTCCTGCCTTACGAGGCCTCGGCCGCGCTGGGGGGCGTTGCGGCCTTGAGCGAGATATGGAAAGAGGGAGGCGGTACAGGCTCCGAGGGCTCTCCGCCGGCCCCGCCTCCGGATGCAGCGGCTGAGGCGGCCTAGAAGTGAACACAGAGATAGCCCCGGGCGGGCGTCTCAGACAGCCCGGGACAGTCTAGAATAGCGGCAGGTGGTTTCGGCCACCTGCCGCGTTGCAGATATGGGCGATTGTGGTTATCTTTGTTATTGAGACCTAGTTTACGCTGCCGAAGGAGATAACAGTGAATAGACTGGCGCCCGATAACACGGTTATGAAATGGCCTGTTGGCCTGCTGATGCTTGGGATTGTTCTGGTGGCCGCCCTTCCCCTGGAGGCAGCCGAGCCCCAGGCAAGCGTGCGGGTTTTCGATCCGCCCGAGCCCGTTGAGGGACCCTCGCGCACGGGCTTCGTGCCTCCCCCGGGTGACTTCTCACATCTCAAGGCAAGGTCCCCGCGGAGCCTTCTGGATCTGCCCGAGCGTTTCGACTGGCGGGACCAGGGTGTAATAACCGAGGTGGGCGACCAGGGCAATTGCGGCTGCTGTTATGCATTCGCGGCCGTGAGCAATATCGAGTCTGCAATCCTCATCGACGGTGGGCCGCTCTACGATTTTTCCGTGAACAATGTCAAGGAGTGCGACTGGTGGGCCATCAATTACGGCCTGGGAAGCTGCAATGGCGGAAATGGGTCAATGGTGGCGAGCTTCCTTTCTCAGAAAGGTACTGTGCACGAGGCATGCGATCCTTTTGATCCACGGAACGTCATCTGCAAGGAAGGCTGTCCTTATATCCTCACGCTGACCGGCTGGCTGCAGATATCTGGGGACGAACAGGCGCCGGTACCCACTATAAAGGACTATGTCTACAACTACGGCCCGTTATTCTCGGCCATTATCGTCACCAAACCATCGGGGTGGAGGAACGAGTTCAGCGCCTATGACGGGTCATATGTGCTTGAGTATGATGAGCATGACCCGTCCGACCTGGAAGACCACGCCGTCATGATCGTGGGCTGGGACGATACGCTCTCGCACGCGGGCGGCCAGGGCGCCTGGATAGTGAAGAACAGCTGGGGGACCGACTGGGGCGAGGAAGGGTTCTTCTATATCGCCTACGGCTCCGCCCACATCGGCACATATGTTTCAACGGCCTACGAATGGCAGGCTTACGACTACGATGGCGTGGTGTTCTTCCATGACGATGCCGGCTTCATGGGGACTTCGCTGGGCTATGGCATGACAACGGGCTGGGCGCTCGCCAAGTACGTCCCGGATGAGGCGGTGCGCCTCGAACGCGTTGAGTTCTGGACCACCGACGCCGCGACGGACGTTGACATCTATATATATGACGGTTTCAACGGCTCTTCGCTCATGGGCAAACTTGCTGAGGAGACCGATATCGAGACAGAGGCATACGGCTACCACTCGGTCGAGCTTTCCTCACCCGTGGAAGTGAGCGCCACCAATGACTTCTATGTCGTGGTCAAGATAACAAACGACTCCTATGAATTCCCGATCGCCCTCGACAACTACGGTCCGACATCGCCTGGCAACTGCTACGTCAGCACGAACGGCACCTCCTGGACGGACGTGACGGAAGTGTCGGGGTGCACGGCATGCGCCGTGAGCGATGTATGCGTGCGTGCCAGGGGCAGCAGGCTGACTTCGACCAGCGTGATCCGGGTTCCGGGAATGTACAGCACTATAGAGGAAGGTCTGGCGGCGGCCGATCCGGGCGACACCGTGCTGGTGGGTCCCGGCACTTATGTGGAGGGCTCGCTCACAATCGACGAGGACATCGTGCTCATGAGCGAAGCCGGGCCGGAGAGCACCATAATAGACGCCGAGGGGCAGGAGCTCATGGCGTCGATTCCCCATCCGACGGTGCTCAGCCTCGTGGGCGTTGGAAACGGCTGCCAGGTGATCGGGCTGGACATAAGAGGAGCACAGAGCGACGGGGCGGGGGCGGGAATCTCCATAGTCAACTCGACTCCGACGATTGCCGAATGCGTTATCACGCTTAACGAGTCGGTCTCGGGCGCCGGGATCGTGGTCGAGAACTCGTCACCCTTCATTCTGAACTGCACCGTCGCGGAGAACATAGGGCTTGCCGGCATCTACTTCGACGCCGCGAGCGGCGGCCTGGTGAACAAGTGCATAGTGAGCGGCACCGACGGCGGCCCTGGCGTCTACTGCAACTCCGCTGCGCCGACCATAGGGTGCAGTGACGTTTTCGCCAATGTCGGCGTCATCACGGGCGGCACTGACGGGGGAGGCAACTTCTCGGAAGATCCCATGTACTGCTGGCGGTACGAGGCAGTCTACACGCTGCAGCAGGGTTCCCCTTGCCTTGAGGGTTACGGTTGCGGACAGGTCGGGGCTCTGGGGGAGGGATGCCTGTCGCAGGTGCCTTCGATGCTGAGTTCATTCCTTTCGATGCCGGCCGACGAGTCGACCGAGCTGACCTGGATACTGCCGGCCGGGCCCGTGGAGGGCGCTTATATCGTTTACAAGACCACCGGGTTCCCGCAGGACGCCTATGACGGCACGCCTGTAGAGAACGGCATGTACGGGTATTTCAGCGGCGAGCCGTCGGAGGCTGATACTTTCTACCATACGGGCCTTACTAATGGTCAGACTTACTATTACACCGCCTATGCCTATAACCAGGACTATAAGAGCGCCGGCGGCCTGATGGACTCGGCGGTCCCGGCTGACGGGTCACCCCCGGCCCAGGTCGAGAACTTCTCGGCCGATTCGGGCGATAGCAGCGTCACGCTCTCATGGACCTTCCCGGCGGATGACGACCTTGTCGGCGTCATGCTGCGCTACGGCACTTCCAACTACCCGCAGCTGCCCGACGACGGGATTGCGGTGGAGAATGATTCGGGCGGGGTGTTCCATGGAGTTCCCGGCACCGACTCCACTTTCGTTCACACCGGGCTCGACAGCGGTGTGACGTATCTCTATTCGGCCTTCTCCTTTGATGAAGCGCCAAACTATGCGGACGCCGTGAACACCTCCGCAACGCCCGGCGTGGACGATAACCCTCCGGGCGAGGTGCGGTCCTTCGTGGCCTTGCCGTCGGATACGACCGTGACCCTGTCCTGGATGAATCCGGGCGAGCAGGACTTCCTGCATACGATCCTCAGATTCTCGACGACGACATACCCCAACCTGCCGACCGATGGGCAGGCGGTGGACAACGGGAACGGAGGCATCTTTCCCAAGGAGCCGGCCGAGTCGGATACGTTCGCGCACACGGGTCTTGAGAACGGAACGATGTACTATTACACGGCATTTACTGTAGACAACCTCTTGAATGTATCCAACGGCGCGTCGGTGTACGCGACGCCTCAGGACACGACCCCGCCCGGGCCCGTAACGGGGCTTACGGCTTTCGGCGGCGACGCGGAGGTCGTGCTCCGGTGGACCAATCCGGGCGATGCAGACTTCGCGGGCGTGAAGATCGTATACTCAACCTCGTCCTACCCGGCGGGACCCGGGGATGGGACAGAGGCCAATCCGGGAGGAACGCCTGCGCCCGTCGACAGCTTCGTCCACATGAATCGCGTGAACGGACAGGCTTACTACTACTCGGTCTTCGCGCGCGACGAGGCGGACAATTTCTCAGGCGCAGCCAACGCCCAGGCCACTCCGGTTGACGAAACGCCGCCGGAGCTGGACATTTCTGTATTCCGTAATCCCTACCTCTCAAATTACCTCGATATATACGTGGTGGCGTCGGAGGCGCTGATTCTCGACAGCCTCTTCGTCACGGTGAGCGGCGCCGACGTCGAGATGGAGACTTCGGACTCGGATGATCATGTCTATAGAGGCGACTACGACCTGTACTCCACGGGGACTATAACCATCGACGCGCGCGCCAGAGACCTTGCGCTCAATCCGGGGAGTGCCCAGCGGCAGTTCTCATCTTCACTCATACTGGCCTCAGCCGGGGGCGAGGTCCGGAGCGTTGACGGCGGTTTCAGCCTGGCGGTGCCTCCGGGAGCTGTCCTGCGCGACGCATATGTCCTCGTTTGGCGGCGCGAGCCGGAGAGCGAGGGCGTGGTTGAAGCCTATGAGGTCAATGGAGCGCCCTATGAGCTTGCCGACTTCGCGAGAGTCGAGTTCGGCTACGATGAGACCGTGACGGATCCGGAGGGGCTCGGAGTTACCGGCGGAGTGGGCGACGCCGCCGTCGGCCTGGATTCATATATCGACAGGGAAGCGCGCAAGATCATCGCCTACGCGAGGGAGCTGGGTGTCTTCAGCCTTGCCCGCCGTGAGGGAGCGGCGAGCCCGCCGCTGGGGAAGGGAGTCAGCATACTGTATAACTCCCCGAATCCATTTGAGCATGCCACCGAGATCGCCTACGAGGTCTCGAGGGCAAGTCAACTGACGATCGAGATATTGGGTGTGGACGGCCGCGTCGTCAGGGCTCTCTATGAAGGAGGAATCACAGCCGGCCGGCACAGCATTACCTGGGACGGCCGGGACGAGGGCGGAGCGCGCGTCTCGAGCGGCGTTTACTTCGTCAGAATCATCTCGCCTTCCGGCGTGGCCAGCCGGAAAGTCGCGGTGTTGAGATAGGAGGTAGCGGCAATGAGAGGAGCGAGAGCATTCAAGTTATTGCCGGGTCTGTTTCTGGTGCTGGCGGTGGGTTGCGGTGGCGGTGATTCCGGGCCCAGCGAGACCGCATCTTCCCGCGCGGCGGAGGGCTGGACGCTCTTCGAAAGCGGCGACTACGAAGGCGCCATCGAGAAGTTCGACCGTGCGGTCATCCTCGACCTGACTTATGCGGACGCCTATAACGGCCGCGGCTGGAGCTATGCCAGGCTCGATTCCCTGTCCAGGTCCCTGAACGACTTCGGCAGGGCGATAGCGAGGACCGGCCAGGGGGCGGCGCTTGCCGATTTCTACGCGGGGAGCTCCCCGGTTTACCGCGATATAGAAACCAGGCCTTCCCATTTCGACAGCGCGGTGGTTTTCGCCTCGGATGCGCTGGCACTGGACAGGCGATATATCTTCAGCCATGACAGCGATTTCGATTGGCATGACCTTCACCTCATAATGGCCCAGGCCTATTTCGCGCTCAATGACTATACTTCGGCTAACGCCCGCGTCGATTCGCTGGGCGGCAATGTCCAGAACCCGGCATCACCTTCCTTTGTGGAGGATCTGGCGGAGGAGATCGAACGCCTGGAGACCATCTGGGGGAATTAAAGGCGGGGCTCCGTGGCGGGGGAGCGTGCACCGGGATCCGATCCCCTGTTTATGCATTTTGGGGGGCAGGTCTTGAAATGCACAGTGGCTGGCCTCTTACGGTTGCTCGGCATTCCATCGGTGGCTTCTTTGCAACACGAAGCCTCGGCGGAACGCCTTCACATCCGGCTTGAGGGTATTGTGCATTTGGAGACCTGACCCCGGCTTTTTTGGAGACCTGACCCCATATATAACCCCTTTTAAGCTTGAATTCGGATAAGCCGATAATCTAAGTTGAACGGGACAAGTGGGATTAGAGCCAGGGAGAAGAGTATTGCAGACCTATAGACCGCCCCGCCCGCGCAGACGCCGGCCGAGGCTTCTTGTGCCGGTTGTCGGAGTGCTTTGTATAATCATCGCGGTTCTGATTCTCTCCCAGAGAGATGATGAGTCCGAAGAGGTCATACCGGCCGCGCCGCCGCTCGCCAAGGCGGAGCCGGTGCTCTCGGCCGTGTGCGACACAATAGAATCGGGCGAATCGCTCTATGTATCGCTTACGGCGAAGGGCATAGACGCCGCGAACGTGATGGCGGCCCTATCCGCCCTGGGCAAGCAGGTCAACCTGAAGTCCGTGAAGCCCGGGGACTCGTACAAGGTGGTGATCGACGACGCCGGCGAGATAGAGGAGCTCTGCTACCGCAAGGAGACTACCAAGCTCTACAGGACGAGGCGCGACAGCGCCGGCTATATCGTGGAGGAGAAAGAGATCCCGGTCGTCGGCGCGCTCCGCAGGGTGCACGGCACCGTGGAGTCCTCGCTCTGGGAGGCCTTTCTCGACCTCAGCGAAGACCCCCAGATAGCGCTCAAGCTTGCCGACGTCCTCGGCTGGGAAATCGATTTTGTGACCGACACGAGGTCGGGCGACACCTTCACCATCATAGTGGAGGAGTGGTTCTGTGACGGAATGCACCTCGGCATCGGCGAGGTACAGGCGGCGAGGTACGTGAACAGGGGCGAGGAGTACCTGGCCTTCCGGCACAAGTACGGGGACAGCAAGACTGGCTATTACGACGCCGACGGCCAATCGGTAAAACGCGTCTTCCTCAAGTCGCCTCTCAATTACAGGAGGATCTCCAGCTATTTCACCTCTAGGAGATACCACCCTATTCTAAAAGTTTACCGGCCCCATTACGGTATAGACTATGCCGCCCCGACGGGGACACCGATTGTGTCAATCGGTGACGGCACGGTGACCAAGGCCGGCTGGAACGGCGGCTTCGGCAAGTACGTTGAGATACGGCACAACGGCATCTACACCACTTGCTATGGCCACCTCTCGGGCTACGGAAAAGGCGTGAAGAAAGGCCGGCGGGTTTCACAGGGCCAGGTAATCGGCTATGTGGGTTCCACCGGCCTTTCGACAGGACCGCATCTCGACTTCCGCGTCAAGAAGCACGGGTCCTGCGTCAATCCGCTCAGGCTGGACTTCCCGCGCACCGATCCGGTGCCGGAAGAGGAGTTCGCCGCCTTCGCCGAAACGAGGGACACTCTCCTCGAAGCCATGAACGTGCTTCCGGTCGTGGCTTCAGCGAACGAGTAATTCGCTCCCCGAGCGGGTTCTGCTCCCTGCCGCTTGCGCTAGCCGCAGCAATCGCAGCAGCAATCGCAGCAGTCGCAGGGGTCCAGACAACAGTCGTCACAGCAACAACAGCCTGTGACGAGGAGCAGTCCGAATACGAGAGCAATCAACAGCTTACGCATCGCAGACCTCCTTTCCCAGACCGCCCGTCCAATAGAGCAAGAAATATGCCCCTGCCCCGTTAAGATCGGGAATCGCGATTTATCTGTTTAGGCACAAGGCGACTACGGGGCGACGGCAGCCGGGAGGGCCCAGTGGGCGCTCCGGCCGAATCCATCGTGTACACCCTAATACATGCCGCGGTGTCGCTTCGACACATCTTACTGTAGTGGACATGTACACTTCCGGGTGGTTAGAATCTTTACGCCAATGACTAAAGGAGGAAGCGTCCTGGACAGACAACCCGTCTTCGTTCTCTCTCAGGTATGTCTGAACAAGAACGGCAGGGATATTCTTAAAGAGATCGATTGGAGAGTGGGCGCGGGCAAAGTCTCAATCGTCCTGGGGCCCACCGGCTCGGGCAAGACTTCGCTATTGAGGCTTCTCAACCGGCTGGACGATCCGACCTCGGGCGACGTTCTCTACATGGACAGGCCCATAAAGACGGCGGACGTTCGCGATCTCCGAAAAGAAGTCGGGATGGTGCTGCAGCAGCCTTTTCTCTTTGACGGCACGGTGCTCGACAACGTGCTTTACGGCGCGCGTCTTCACGGTATTGACGCCGATGTCGACGAGATCATCTCGCTCGTCGGTATCGAAAAGGACATGCTTCCGCAGGACGTCTCGACGCTTTCCGTGGGCCAGTCGCAGAAAGTCTCGATAGCAAGAGCAATAGCGGTAAAACCCAGGGTGCTTCTTCTAGACGAGCCGACCAGCGGACTGGACCCGACGGCGACGCTCCAGATTGAGGAACTCATCGCGGGTCTGGTCGATGCCCTCAGCCTCACATGCGTCTTCGTCACTCATCACATCGAACAGGCCAGGCGGCTCGGCCACAGGGGCATTCTCATCATAGAAGGCACGTGTATTGAGGAGTGCGACATCCAAGACATGCTCTCGTCGCCCGCCGACGAGCGGACACGCAAGTTCATAAGCGGGGAACTGAGATGAGCCAGCTTATAGCGTCCACAGTGCTCCTGGCCATTGCGATCATACTGACGGAAGTGAGGAGGCTGGGGGTCGGATGGGATATCCTCAAAGGGGCGGTGCGGAGTTTCATACAGCTTATGGCCGTCGGGTTCGTGATCAAGTTCATCTTCGGCCTCGAACAGGTACAGTACCAGATACTCCTGCTCCTCGTGATGGTAGTCGTGGCGGCGTACACGGCGCGCGGCAGGGTCAAATCCATGCCGGGGGCGTTCAGAATCTCATTCATATCCATACTCGCGGGGGCCTCGGCAACGCTCGGAGTGATGCTGGCTCTCGACATCATTGACGCCTCGCCCAATTACCTGATCCCGCTGGGCGGCATGATCATCGGCAATGCCATGAACGCGCTCTCGCTTGGGTTCGAGCGCATCGGCTCGGAGGTAAAGCAGAGGCGGGGTGAGATAGAGACGGCCCTCTGCCTGGGCGCCAGCCCGCAGAAAGCCATCGAGCCCCTCGTCAGGCGATCGGTTAAGGCGTCTTTCATACCCATGCTCAATCTCATGAAGATAGTCGGCATAGTGCAAATGCCGGGGGCCATGACGGGGATGTTGCTGGCCGGGGCCGACCCGCTGGACGCGGTGAGAATTCAGCTCGTCGTAATCTACATGCTGGTCGCGAGCACCTCTATCACAATGCTCATGGGTACCGCCTTCACCTACCGGAGTTTCTTTAACCGCAACTGGCAACTCATGGGGTGAGCACGCCAGGCCACCTGGATGTGCTTGTAGATCACCTGCACCGGGGGTTCTCCTATATGTATCCCAGGCCCTTGAGCCGGTCGACCACTTCTTCATTGTCTTCGTCTTCGGGGAGTTCCACGCTGCCCTCTTCATACGAACAGGGCGGCGGAGGCTTTCTCGATGAAGCGTACTCGGGTGCGAACACTTCCTTCATTACCCTGCCGTCGAAGCGATCGCTGGACGGGAGGTTCTGCATGAAGAAGATAGTGGGCAGGACGTCCTCTATGTCGGCGCTGAACTTCTTGCCGGGTATGACGCCTTCTCCCGCGAGCAGGACTATGCCGTCCCGGCGGTGGTCGCCCTGCCGCCAGTCGTATCCTCTGTCCAGTATGCCGGGGGCATCGGTGATGTTGGAATAAGCAGTGTGGAAATGCTCATCGTCGAATTCGAAGAATAGATCCGGGGCCTCTTCTATTCCCGAGATTCCATAGAGGTCCTCGATGAAATGAACGGCCTTCATTATCTTCTCGCCGTTCTCATCCTTGAGGTCCATGAGCCTCTCCTCTAATTCCCTTCTGAAACTCTCCAGCTCGGGACCGGGCTCGACAGTGCCGAACTGGTCGCGCCCGCGCACGTTTATCCTTATCCCGTTGGTCACATAGGCGTAGGCCCGGGTGCGCTTCCAGTCCACCCTGGACGTGCCCACGTAAATGAGTTTCCGGGCCAGGGGTTTGCCGGACCTCTCGAGCAAAGCGCGGAGTTTCCCGCTTATTCCCAGTTTCTTCAATATGCTCTTTATGAAGAGCCCGGGCGTCTGGCGGTCGCCGAGCTCGCCGTAGTAACCCAGGCTCTTGAGCCAGACGGAGGGATAGAAATTCCCCCGGACGTCTCCGAAGCCGTGGTCCGAACAGATGACCAGCGTCGCTTTGCCCCTTATTTCGTCTGCTATTCTCCCTATGATGGAGTCCATGTAGGAGTAGTGCTCGAAGGCCCGGTCTTTCACAACCGACTCGCCCTCGCTCGTGATATCCCGCCACAGGTAATGCTGGATACGGTCCATGCTGATGAAATTGACCTGGAAAAGGTCCCACTCCTTGCTGGCCATGAGATAGAGCACGGCCTCTTGCCTTGCCCTGGTGACGCCCCTGAGGTCCTCGAAGAAATGCGCGGCGTCATCGGCCAGGTAGGATCTGAGTCTCTTCTCGAGCTCTTTCTGGTCGCCCTCGAGCTTTATGTCGATGCGGTAGTCGATGCCCCGGCTCTTAAGCTCATCCATGAGGTCGAGCGGGTAGAAGAACCTCGCCTCGCTGGAAGGCGTCATCATCCCGCTCGTGATAATGCCGTCCTCTTCTCGCGGGGGATAAGTCATGGGCATGTTCAGCGAGATCATCCTGCGCTTGAGCTGATAGTACATGTCCATGACGGTCGGCGCCTTCATCATGGTCCGGTTGGCCAGGGAGGAAAGCACGACCCCGTCCCGGTTTTCCGTGACCGTGTACCCGAAGATACGGTGCTTACCCGGTTTGGTCCCGGTGAGGAGACTGGTCCATGCCACCGGCGTCACGTAGGGTATGGTGGAGTTCAGGACCCCGCTTGCGCCGCCCTCGACCAGCGCCTTCAGGTTTGGCATGATCCCCCGCTCCATGAGCGGGTCCAGTACGCGCCAGGTCGCCCCGTCCAGCCCCAGCAGGAAAACCTTCTCCGTCATTTCTTTTTCCTCTTCAATACCTCTCTCAAGACCTCGCGTTCCTCCTTGAGGCCCAGACCATAGAGCATCAAGATGTAAAGGGCTGCGAAAGCTATACACAGGCCGACGGTATTGAAGATGCCCGTCCACTGGAAGTGCCTGTTGAGAAAGTAGAATGCGGCCGATGTCACGGCGCCCGCCGCCACGGGCTTGGCGAGGTCGTATCTGAAAGGCGTGAAGCCGTAGAGTATCTTCACCTCGACGACTCGCAGTATGTTCGTTGACGCGATCGAAAGTGTGGTCGCGAGGGCCGCCCCGTTCATGCCGTATTTCGGTATGAATATCAAATTGAGGGCGACATTGGAGCCGGCGAGACAGATGGAGTTCACCAGGTTGAGCTTCTGGCGCCCCGTCATTGTGAGTATGAATCCGATGGGGCCCACAACGGCGTTCACTATCTGGCCGATCGCGAGTATCACAAGCGCCGAAGCTCCGTTCGGAAAATCGTTCCCGAATATGCTCAGAATCCCCGGCGCAAAGAGCAGGTACACGCAGAATACCGGCAGACTGAGCGTGAAGATCCACTTGGAGACTGACTTGAAATGCGTCATGAGCTCAAGACGGTTGCCCGTCTCCCAGAGCTCGGAAATTATGGGCGCGAATATCTTGCTGAACGACATAAGGCTGATGGAAACGAACGGCGAGAGCACGAGCGTGGCGCTCAATATACCCACAGTCTCCGAGTCAAGGTAGTAGCCCGATATCATGACATTGGACCGGGAGATGAGGACGTTCATGAAATTGGCGAGCACAAGCGGCAGCGAGTAGAAGAAGAGCTCGTTGGCAACTCCTTTGCTGCGGGTCTTCCGGAAGTCGAATGGGGATACCTTGACGGCGTAAATTAATGCTATGACTGCTGCCACGGCGATCGCCCCCACTCCGCCCAGCACGACCGCGAAGAGCCTAAGGCCCGCGAGGAACAGGAGAAGTATGAGCACGAGCCGCGCGACGGGCCGCGCGATCATCTCGACGATCACACTCGGCTTGAGCGTCTTGAATCCCTGTGTGTAACCGTTGAACACAAGCATCATGGTGAAGAACGGGAGCCCGATGATGTATACCCTGAGCGCCAGCTCGAGGCCGGTCACCTGGGAATAGAACCTGCGGGCCACAGAAGGGGCGACCAGAGCCGTGATCCCTACCAGGGCGATCGATAGGATGCTTGTCAGGACCACGCCGGAAACCAGCGTGCCCTTTACGCGAGCCGTGTCGCCCAGAGCCATGTATTTGGAAGTGAGGCGCACGACGCCGCGGTTCATTCCGAATATCGCCAGTATGCACAGCACCTGGAAGATGCTGCTCGCCAGCGAGTAAGTGCCGAAGAGCTCGGGGCCGATGGTCCGGGTGATGATGATACTCGCGACGAAGGAAAAGACGATGTTGAAAGCCTGGCCGAAGACGTCCAGGCCCGCGTTCTTTATGATGAGACCGAATTCGGATTGGCTGCCCTTGTCCACGCTCACCCCTTCAGAAGGTCTTCGTAAACCCTCTCGGTGCGGCTGACCATGACGTCGAGTCCGAGATTGCCCAGGAAGAACTCGCGACCCTTCCTGCCCATTTCCACGCGCGTCTTCTCATCCCCCGCGAGCGCGAGCATCTTGGCAGCAAGGTCGTTGGCATTGCCGGGAGTCGCCAAAAGCCCGGTCACGCCCGTCCTCACCAGCTCCCTGTTGCCGCCCATCGCAGTCGCAACGACGGGTTTGGCCAGTCCCATATACTCGCAAATGCTGTTCGAGAGGCCCTCGCTGTAGTCTCCATGCGAGGCCAGGACTCCGATGTCGAAGTGCCTTGCGATGTCGAGGACATCCTTGCGGTGGCCCATGAAGACGGTGCGCGATGCTATGCCGAGCTGCCTGGCCAGCGCCTCGTAGTCTCCCCGCCGGTCGCCATCGCCCAGTATGACCGCGTGGGCGTCGTCGTATTTCTCGAACACCTGGGCGAGGGCCGCGAGGAAAGTGGGATAGTCCTTGAGGTATGTGAGATTGGCTACATGGCCTATGAGGAGCCCCTTTTCGGGCAGTCCCAGTTCGGCTCTCGGCCTGGTCGGCCGCGGGTCGAAGTCAGCGATGTTGTAGCCGTTGTATATTACCCTGGTCTTCTCGCGCCCGGGCCAGTGCTTGAAATAGTGCTCCACGCCGGCGTGGGAGTTCGCGATTATCAGATCGGAGATGAGGAAGCCGATTCTCTCGCTCGAGTCGGCCACGCGCCGGCGGGGGCCGGCGATCCTGATGGTCGTTATTGCCTTCCTCCCGGCCAGTTTCGCCGCAACGGCGCCGTAGAAGCCGGGCAGCCCCAGGTACGGATGTACTATGGCGATGTCTTCGCGCTTTATGTAACCGTAGAGCCGGGTAATGACTCCGAGGTCCCATCTCCACTTCCTGGGAGCTACAGTGAGCGGCAAGCCGATCTCCACAGCGGCGCGTCCGACAGGGCCGCCGGGTTCGAGACATACGAGATGAGGCGTGAAACGGTCCCGGCTCAGACCCTTTAGGAGCTCGATGAGCTGCCGCTCGGCCCCGCCGAGTATGCCGGTATCATGGGAAACGTAGAGAATGTTTGACTTCGGTAGTTCGGCCATCGCTCACTTCGCGTGTGATTACGCGCGTTCCTCGCCATATACTAGATTATCGGCAGCGGGAATTCTATATCTTAATACTCCTCCACTTGCCCGTGCGGAATCTCAGGAAGTAGGTGAGGCCGAGCGCGATGATGTAAACCGTGGCCCCGGCCCAGGCCCCGACGGCCCCGCCCTCGAGCGCTATGGCGCCGACATAGGCCAGCGGCACGAAGATGAACCAGGCGTAACCCACCCCGATGATCATCGCCCATCTCGTGTCGCCGGCGCCCCTGAGAGAACCGTTGGCCGCGATGCCCATGCTGTCGAAGAGGAGGAATATGGCGGCGACCCTCAGTATCATGACGCCGAGTTTCACGACCTCGGGGTCCTGGTTAATGAGCATCACGAGTTGGCGCGGGATGATGAGGAAGAGAAGTGCTATGAGGCCGGCGTACAGCATGCTCATCTTTATGGCCGTGTAGCCCGATCTCGTCGCACGCGGTATTTCCTCCGAACCGATATATTGTCCCACCAGCGTCGTCGCCGCGATTGATACTCCGAATACCGGCATGAAGGAAAGGTGCATCAGCCTTAAGCCCGCCGTGCTTGCGGCGAGCTCGAGGGTGCCTATTCTGCCTATCAGCGCCGAGAACACTATGAAACTGGCCATGTCGAGTAGCCATTGCAGCCCCATGGGGAGGCCGACGCGGGAGAGGCGGTCCATGAGGTCGAGCCTTACGCGCCAGGTGCTCCGGGTCGAGAACATCTCATTGCTCTTCCTCGACAGGAACACCAAGAGGAAGATGAGCGCCCCCACGCCGCTCGCGCCCACCGTCGCGTAGGCCGCGCCGTCTGTGCCCAGCCTCGGGAACCCCAGCTTTCCGAATATGAGAACGTAGTCGCCCGCGACGTTGAGGAGGTTTATGAAGATCACGATCTTGAGCGGCGTCCGCGTGTCGCCTATGCCGCGCAGGTAAGCTGAGAAACACATGTAGAGCACTATGAAGACGCCGCCCCACATCCTTATGCCAAGATAGGAGGAGCCGATGCGCTGGACGTCGTCCGCGGGACCGAGGAGCCTCATGAGCTCGACATTGTAACGGCTGAGGAAGATGAGAATCACGCCCGATACGAGGGCGAAGTACACGCCCTGCCAGGTCACTCGTCCTATATCGTCGAAGCGCCTGGCGCCGTAATTCTGCGCGACGAAGGTGTTGACGCCGTTTACGAGGCCGTTGAAGAAGGAGAAGAGCCCCCACGTGAGCGTTCCGGAGAGCCCCACGGCGGCGAGCTCGGTCGGGCCCAGCCGGCCCACCATCATGGTGTCGACAAAGGTCATGACGGTCTGGCTGACCATGGTGAGCACGGCGGGGTAGGCGATATGCCAGACCTCGGCGTAGCCTCCCTTCTTGTGCTCGGGATATTGCTTTCTTTCCATGGTCATGAGATAGAGACTCCCTGCGGCCCGGTCAATCGAGGGGTTTATCTTAATGTGGCTGAAACCCCTTTGCATGTCAACACATACGGACCAAGCCGGATAATAAGTAATTAATTTAGTAACCTTATACCCGTATGGGGTATCTAATAGGTAGATGCCTCAAGGGGGTGAACAGGTGATAGACGACAAACTCGAAAAGGACGCTCTGGCAAGGCTCAAACGGATCGAGGGCCAGGTGGCGGGAATACGCAAAATGGTGGGAGAACGCCGCTACTGCATGGACATCGTCAACCAGATATCGGCTGTGGAGGCGGCGCTCCACAAAGTGTCGGCGCTGGTCTTGAGAAACCACATGGAGACATGCGTGCTCTCGGCGTTCCGGTCCACCGACGAATCAGAAGTCACCTCGAAGATCGACGAACTCATGCGCGTATACAACAACCTTCGCATGAGATAGGAGAGACCCATGAAGCGCCTGCATATAGGAGCCATAAGGAGTTGCCTGGCCGCCTGTCCGGCCCTTTTTCTGCTGGCCGGGACGGCCTTTGGCATGACACTGGGCGAGGCCGTGCAGCGCGCGACGGTGCATAACCCCGCGCTGGCCGTAGCCCATGAGAAACACATGGCGGCCGAGAGGGCCGGGAGCGAGATCGGCTGGGTGGCCGACCCCGTGCTGGCGCTCGGCTACAAGAGCGGCGGCTGGATGGCCAATGAAAGCATGCGGACCCTCATGATCGACCAGCCCATACCCTTCCCCACCAAGACTTCTGGACGGAAGTCCAAAGCCGGCCTCGTGGCGATGGCCGAGCAGGCGAGATACAGAAGCCAGGTGAGGATGACGGTCAAGGCCGTGAAGGCCGCCTACATTGAGCTCCTCCTGGTCAATGCCACGATCGACATTTACGAAGAGGATCTCGAGGACGCGCTCGCGGTTATGGAGTCTGCCAGGCAGAAGTACGAGACCGGCGCGGCAACCTACCATGACCTCGCCGGCAGCCGCGTGAACGCCCTGCTCGCCGAGAATGACCTCCAGACGCTGAGGGAGGACGACCGGGTGAAGGCGGCCGCGGCCCTGCGGGCCGTGCTCGGTATGTCCGGCCGGGAAACGCTTGGCGACCTCACCTTGCCGGAGGTTCCCGTGATGCAGGTCAGGTTGGAGAGTCTCGAGGTCTATGAAGCGTCGCTGTCGCCCGAGGTGGACGAGTACCGTTACAGGCTGGAGGCCATCGGCGAAGACATGAGCCTGGCGCGCCAGCGCTACATCCCCGACCTCAGGCTGCGTTACTGGACCGAGCGCAAGGATAGCGACATGGGTGAGATATCTACGAATGGATTCATGGTCTTCTTCAACGTGCCGGTATGGTTCTGGAACACCGAGGCCTCCAAGGATGCCGCAGGCCATCGTTACGGCGCGGCGGAGTCCATGCTCCAGGCCGAGGTCGACCGTGTGACCCGCGACCTCGAGTCGGCGGTGGCGGCGTTCGCCGCCACCAGGGGCCGGCTGGTACTGGTCGAGGATGAGATTATCCCGGAGGCGGAGGCTTCATACCAATCCGCCATGACGGCATATGAAAACGGCGGCATAGATCTCGCGAGCCTGGTGGCCGCAAGGGATGTGCTCAGGGATGCGAGGCTGTCACGTGCGAGGCTCTGGGCGAAAGCCGCAAGGGGGCTCGCGGAAATAGAGAGACTCACGGGGCTCGCTTTCTACTAGGAACATGGAATATACGAGGTGATGAGAATGAGAGCAGGTAAGACGAGAGGTTGGAGGCGATTTCGGGGTCTATTAGCGGCGGCGGTGCTGCTGTCTTCGGCGCTGCCGTTGATGTCGTCGGGCTCCCTGTCCGGGCCGCTGGGCGCGTCGCTGTGCCTGGCATCGGGTGGCGGCCAGGCCGATACGGTCTGGGTGTGCGCCATGTGCCCGGACGTGGAGGCAAGTGAGCCCGGGCGATGCCCGACATGCGGCATGAATCTCGTGCCCAAGGTGGCGGAGGCGGAACCCGCCGCCGGGCACTCCGGTCACGCCCGTACAAATGAAGTCCGCGAGTGGACCTGCGGCATGCACCCCTCCATAAGGTCGCAGCAGCCGGGCAAGTGTCCCGTATGCAATATGGATCTCGTGCCTGTTGAGAAGGGAGAAACCGGCGGGCTCGTCGAGCTCGACGCCGGACGGGCCGAGCTCGCGGGGCTGGAGCACGCCGAGGTGACCTACCTTCCGCTAATAAAGAGGATATGGGCCGTGGGCGAAGTCGACTATGACGAGACGCGGGTCGAGAACATCGCGAGCCGCGTCCCCGGCCGCATCGAGGACCTCAGGGTGGACTTCACGGGCGCGCGGGTCTCAAGGGGCGACGTCCTGCTCACCATATACTCCCCGGAGCTCATCACGGCCTTCAAGGAGTACAAGAGGTCGCTGGAAAGGGGCGGCGGGAGCGGAGCCGGGGCGGGTGCCCTGGCCGGATCTTCGCGCCGGAAGCTCCTGCTCTGGGGGCTGACGGAGGAAGAGATAGACGGCCTCGCCGCGATGGATGAGATACCGGACGAGATCCCCGTCCGGTCGCCCATCGCCGGCACCGTGATAGAGCGCAACGCCGCGGAGGGCGAGTACGTCAAGGAGGGGGAGAACCTCTATATAATCGCCGACCTCTCGGGCGTCTGGATCATGAGCCGCGTTTACGAAGAGGACATAGCGTTCATAGAGCCGGGCGATCCCGTTACCATAGCCGCCGAGGCCTTCGCCGGCGAGGAGTTCCAGGGCCGCGTGACCTATATCGACCCGTACCTCGACAGGCACACCAGGACACTCGGCGTGCGGGTAGACGCCGAGAATCCCGGCCAGAAGCTCAAGCCCGGCATGTACGCGCGGGCGAGTTTCGAAACTCCGCTCAACCGGGAGAAGGGGCATTTCTACACATGCCCTATGCATCCTGAAGTGGTCTCGACAGGGCCCGGCGAATGTCCCATATGCGGCATGTTCCTCGAGAAGGTCGAGGGCGGCCGGGTTCTGGCGGTTCCCAGGGAGGCAGTGGTACATGCCGGGAAGGCCTACGTGGTCTATGTCAGGCGGGGCGAGTGGTCTTACGAGCCCAGGCAGGTGAGTCTGGGCGAGCTTGGCTCGCTCAGGGGCGGCGAGGGCGGTTCCTATTATGAGGTTCTGGACGGGCTTATGCCGGGCGATGTCGTGGTGGCGCGCGGTGCTTTTCTGGTCGACTCTCAGGCCCGGCTCACCGGCCAGGCGACTTCCGCATACGGCGGCGCCATGAGCGTGGAGCCCGCCGGCGGCCATCATCACTAGACGGAGGAACAGCAGGTGATCGAGCGATTCGTTGAAGCATGTCTCTCGAGGCGGGGACTCGTACTTCTCGTGGTACTCGTGCTCGTGATACTCGGCGCGCTGTCGCTAAGGGAGACGTCGGTTGACGCGATTCCCGACATCGGCGAGAACCTCGTCATCGTCTACACCAACTGGCCGGGCAGGAGCCCGCGCGACGTCGAGGACCAGGTAACGTATCCCCTCACCGTCAACCTCATGGGCGTCCCGAAGGTCAAGACCGTGAGATCGACTTCCATGTTCGGCTTCTCGCTCGTCAACGTCATCTTCGAGGACAATGTCGACTACTACTGGGCGCGCACGCGCGTGCTCGAGAAGCTCGAGTGGGCTTCCAGAGACCTTCCTGAAGGCGTCGAGCCCACGCTGGGGCCCGACGCGACACTCGTGGGCCAGATCTTCTGGTACGCCGTAGAAGGCGAAGGGCACGACCTGTATGAGCTGCGCTCGATAAACGACTATTACATCAAGCTTGCGCTTCAGTCGCTCAACGATGTGGCCGAGGTGGCAAGTGTCGGGGGGTTCGTCAAGGAGTACAGGGTCGAAGTCGACCCGGCGAAGCTCCTCTCTTACGGCGTCCCCGTGACGCAGGTGATCCGCGCGGTAAAGTCCTCCAATATGGACGTAGGGGCCGAGGTGCTGGAAGAGGGCGACACCGAGTTCGTTGTGAGGGGCGTCGGGTTCATACGTTCGATTGAGGATATCGAGAATGTAGTCGTGGCCGCGCGGGACGGCGTTCCCGTTCTGGTAAAACATGTGGGCAGCGTGACCGTGGCGCCCGACTTCCGGAGGGGCGCGCTGGACAAGGACGGGAGGGAGGCCACGGGCGGCGTGGTGCTCATGCGCTACGGGGGCAATCCGCGCAAAGTGATCCGGGCGGTAAAGGACAAGATCGCGGAGATAGAGCCCGGTCTGCCCGTCGGCGTTAAGATCGTGCCGTTCTATGACAGGACGCGCCTCATAGAGCAGACCACGCGCACGCTCGAGATATCCGTGATACTCCAGATCGCGGCCACGGTGGTGGTGGTATTCCTTATGCTCGGCCATGCCGGCACAAGCGCAGCCGTGGCTCTGGGGCTTCCGGTCTCGATACTGGCGACCTTCATCGTGATGAACCTCATGGGGCAGACATCCAATCTGATGTCCATCTCGGGCATAGCCCTTTCCATAGGCGTGATGGTCGACAGCGGCATAATCATGGCAGAGAACATATACAAGAAGCTGGCGCTCTTTTCGGCCGCGGGCGGCACCGGCAGCAGGCTCGACGCCGTGAAGGCCGCTGCAAGAGAGGTCGCAAGACCCATCTTCTTCTCGGTAATCATCATCATAATAGCCTTCGCCAATATCTACTTTCTCAGGGGCCAGGCCGGGAAGCTCTTCAGGCCGCTGGCGCTCACCGAGAATATCATCATGGCGGCTTCGGCCATACTGGCCATATCCCTTGTTCCGGTGCTCTCCTACTATTTCATCAGAGGGCGCGTCAGGTCGCTTGACGACAGCCGCCTGACGAGGGGCCTTATCAGGTCATACGGGCCAGTCCTGGGCTGGGTGCTGGATCATAAGCGGGCCGTTCTCGCCGTCGCTCTCATCGTGCTGGTCTCGGCCTTCGTTTCGACGCGCGCCATCAAGTCGGAGTTCATGCCGCCGCTTAACGAGGGCGATATCCTCTTCATGCCGGTTCTTCTGCCCGGCGCGACCGTGGACCAGGTTATGGAGGTCATGAGGAAGCAGGATGAGATCCTGATGTCATTCCCCGAAGTCGACATGGTCGTGGGCAAGCTGGGGCGCGCCGAAACCGCCACCGACCCGGCGCCCGTATCCATGATAGAGACGGTGATACGACTCAAACCACGGGGGGAGTGGCGCCCCGGGCTGACGCGCGAGAAACTGATCGCCGAGATGGACCGGTCGCTTGTCATCCCCGGCGTCTCCAACATATGGACTCAGCCCATACGCAACCGGATCGACATGCTGGCGACGGGTATTCAGACTCCCGTGGGGGCCAAGATATTCGGGCCCGACCAGCGCGTCATAGAGCGCGTGGCCGTCGATGTCGAGCGCGTTCTGCGCGGCGTTGAGGGCGCGGTAAACCCGTTCGCCGAGCGCACAGGCGACAGACCCTATCTTGAAATCAGCGTGGACCGCGAGAGGGCTGCGCGGCACGGCATAAGCGTCGCCACGGTCAATTCAATAGTGGCCACCGCGGTCGGAGGCAGGAACATAAGCACCTTCTACCAGGGCAGGGAGCGCTATCCCATCAGCGTCACCTATGCGCCCGAGTACAAGGAAGATCCCGACCTCATCGGGCGCCTGCCCGTGCCGACCTCGCACATGGGCCAGGTCCCGCTTTCGCAGGTGGCGTCGATCGAGCGCACGCTGGGCCCGGCCATGATAGCCACGGAAAACGCCGTTCCATATGGCAGGGTGTTCGTCAATATAGACCCGGACAGGACCGGTGTGCTGGACTTTGTAGACAGGGCCCGGGCAGCGGTGGCGAGCCAGGTCGACGTGCCGCCGGGCTACTTCATCTCCTGGGAGGGCCAGTACAAGTATGAGGTGGAAACTCGCAGGAGGCTGCTTCTCGTGATTCCCCTCTGCCTGGTTGCGATCTTCATCGTGCTCTACATAGAATTCGGGTCCATGGGGTTGGCCGGCCTTGTGTTCTCGGCTCTGCCTTTCGCTTTCGTGGGCGGTATACTGCTCCAGCACGCCCTCGGGTACAAGTTCTCGACGGCGGTGTGGATAGGTTATGTAGCCCTGTTCGGAGTCGCGGTCGAAGACGGGCTCGCGCTCGTCGAGCATCTCAAGCACAAGATGGTCTCCTGGACGGGTGACACACGCGAGATGGTGATAGAGGCGGCCACGTATAAATTGAGGCCCATCCTCATGACCACGGTAACCACCATACTGGCGCTCCTGCCCATCATGCTATCGAAGGGCACAGGCAGCGAGATCATGAAACCCATCGCCGCGCCCGTCGTGGGTGGCATGGTGACGGCAACCCTCCTCAACCTCTTCATAGTGCCCGTTCTCTTCGCCCTCTATGCCCGGGGCAGGCGGAATACGGTTTCTTGACCTCCCGGGCCCGCTGTAGTAGATTGTATAGACTCACCTTAACTTTAAGCGCCTAGGAGGAGTAGGAGATGAGTGTAGTTGTTACCGGCGACGGGATCACGGTTGAGAAAGTTCATGACGTGGCGAGGAAGAAAGCCAGGGTTATGCTCTCGCCACGTGCCAGGAAGGCGATAAAGAGGTGCCGCGGCACGGTTGAGGAGCTCGTCAAAGAGGGCAAGCTCATATACGGCGTGACGACCGGTATCGGCGAGCTGGCCAGGGTTCACGTCCCCAAGGAGGTTGGGGAAGAGCTTCAGAAGCGCATCGTTTACAGCCACTCGGCAGGAGTCGGGGAGTTCTTCGAGGAAGACGAGGTGCGCGCGGCCATGCTCCTAAGGTCGAATGTGCTCGCCAGGGGCTATTCCGCGGTAAGACTGAGCACGGTTGAGACCCTCATAAAGATGCTGAACCGGAATGTCATCCCCGCCATAAACGAGAAGGGCTCGGTGGGGACGAGCGGCGACCTCTCGCCCCTGTCGCAGATGGCCGAAGTGGTGATGGGAGAGGGCCGCGCTTTCTACAAGGGCAAGTTCATGCGCGGCGGCCAGGCGCTCAAAAAGGCCGGCATCAAGCCGGTTAAGCTGAGTTTCAAGGAGGGCCTGGGACTTATCAACGGCACCCAGATGTTCACGGGCTGCGGCGCGCTGCGCCTGTACGAGGCCGAGCGGCTCATCAAGAACGCCATAATCGCGAGCGCCATGTCTGCGGAGGCCCTGCGCACGCCGCACCGGGCCTATGACCGCCGGATACATGAGGTACGTCCGTATAACGGCCAGAACGCCGTTGCCGCTAACATGAGGAAGCTCCTTAGGGGGAGTAAACTGGCGGGAACCGCGGGCAAGGTGCAGGACGCCTACAGCCTGAGGTGTATACCGCAGGTGTACGGCCCATCCATAGACGCTTATCATTATTCAAGGCAGCAGATCGAGATAGAGATGAACTCCGTCATTGACAACCCGCTCTTCTTCGCCCGCGAGAAGAAGCAGCTCTCATGCGGCAACTTCCACGGCCAGCCCGGGACGTTCGCCCTCGACTTCATGGCCATAGCCGTGAGCGAGCTCGGGGGCCTGAGCGAGCGCCATATCAACAGGCTCATGAACCCCAACCTCAACCTGGGCCTTCCCGCGTTCCTGGTGGAGGGAGAGGGCCTCAACTCCGGCCTCATGGTGGCGCAGTACACGGCGGCCTCGCTCTGCTCGGAGAACAAGATGCTGTCGCATCCGGCCGTTGTAGATAACTTCAGCATGGCCGCCGACCAGGAGGACCATGTTTGCATGGGGCCGATCTCGGCCAGGAAGCTCAAGGAGATAATCTGGAACGTGACAAACGTCCTTGCTATTGAGATGATGAGCGCGGCGCAGGCATTCGACTTTCTTGAGGGCTCCCCCGGAGCGGGGACGGGTGCGGCGTTCAAGGAGATACGCAAGGTGGTGAAGCCCCTGAAGAAGGACCGCGTGCTATGGCCGGACATCCAGGCCATCGCCGAGAAAATAACGAACTGCGATATTCTCAGCGCAGTTGAAAATAAAGTCGGACCTATAGGTCTCATCTGGCGTAGGAGGAAGCAGGCATGAGAAAGCTCCTGGTTTTAGGCGTACTGATTGCGGCTGTCGCATTGATGGCCGGCTGCGGCGGAGAGGAATCCGGGCAGGCGGAGAGCACGAGCACAACAGGCGGGAGAGCCGCATTAAGCCCCGCCGAAGGAGGAAAGATGGCTGTCAAGGTCAATGGTACGACCATCACTGAGGCGGAAGTTGCAGAGGAGGAGGGAAGGCTCACCATGGCCATGGGCGGCCGAATGGACCCCCAGCAGCTCGAGTCTATGAAGCCCATGATAAGGGAACAGGCGACCAACAACCTGATCAACAGGACCCTGCTTGCCGAGGCCGTGAAGGAGGAAGGCATCGAGGTCACCTCTGAGGAGGTGGACACCCGGATGGCGGACCTTGAAATGGCGGCCGGCGGTACGGAGGCCTTTGATAACAGGCTCTCGATGATGGGCGTCAGCCGGGACGAACTCCGCGAGGAGATCGAGCTCGGGGTCAAGATCGAGAGACTCATGGAGGAGAGGGCCGGCGATTCGGGCGAACCCACCGAGATCGAGATAAAGACGTTCTATGATGAAAATCCGGCCCAGTTCGAGAAGCCCGAGCAGGTGCATGCCAGCCATATTCTCTTTATGGTCGAGGAAGGCGCAACCGATGAAGCCAGGACGGAGAAGCGCAAAGAGGCCGAAGAAGTGCTGGCTCAGATAAGGTCCGGCGGCGACTTCGCCGCCCTTGCGACGGCGCATTCGGACTGTCCCAGCTCGTCAAAGGGAGGGGATCTGGGATACTTCTCGCGCGGTCAGATGGTTCCGCCGTTCGAAGAGGCGGCTTTCGCCATGGAGCCCGGCGAGGTAAGCGACATAGTTGAGACGAGGTTCGGCTACCACATTATCAAGGTGGTCGATAAGGCGAAGGCGGAGAAGGTCCCTTACGACGAGGCCAAGAGCAATATCAAGCAGTACCTCGGCGGCCAGGACAAGCAGCAGGCCATGACCAACGTCATAGAAGATCTTCGCGCAAACGCGACCATCGAATACCCGGAACCATAGTCCGGCGAGTAGAGGAAACAGCGTCCGGGGCCGGGTGACCGGCCCCGGTTTTGGCTTGCGCGGACTGATAAGTGCTGGCACAATGAGCTGGCGCATGTGCCATGGGGGTGATTAAGTCATGTATCCCATCAGGATTTTCCTCCTGACATTGATCGCGCTGGCGGTCATCACGGGTATCAGATGCGGGGGCGACGGCCCCACTGACCCTGGTAACGGCGATTCCTACATCAGCATTACGCCCGACTCCACCGTGGTTATGATCAGCGCTTCCCAGCAGTTCGATGTATCTCATAGCGATGACGTACAGGACGTGATATGGTTCGTGGCCTCCGTCCGGGGTGGGACCCCGTCGACCGGTGTTGTAAATGCCTCCGGCCTTTATATCGCACCGGGCGCGGTGCCGGAAGACAGCACGGTGGAGGTCAAGGTCTTCGCCGTCGGCAACTCGAGCCTAAGTGCGACAGCGACGGTGGTCATAAGAGGCGGCGGCGGCGCATCCAGCGTCAGGGCGGTTCCGGCCGACACGACGCTTGCCCCGGGCCAGCCCATGGTCTTCGATAAGGAGGTATATGGCTGTGCCTCAGAGGAAGTCGCCTGGTCGGTTGAGCCCCTCCTCGGGGGCGGTGTGGACGCGGGGAGCATCGGGCCCGACGGCTCCTATACGGTGCCGGCCGGTGTCGACCAGGGCATACGGCTTCTCGTGAGAGCGTCCAGCCAGACCTGCACGGACAGGACAGGAATAGCCGTTGTCACGGTAGTGCCGCCTCACGAGTTCATCGTCGAGCTCGAGGACTATGCCGAGAGCCATGACGAGGAGGCCGGCAACAATTACATCCGGATAGAGGCCTGCTCTAAGGCCAGCGGCGGGGCCATGGTGAAGGGCCTCGACTATATCGGCGAGTATATTGACGTGCCTTTTAATGTCGATGAGGCCGGGACATATGAAGTAACGCTGGCCTACGCGACCCTGCCCGGCGACACCCTTGGAGCCACGGTGATATTCACGGGGTGCGGCTCGGCCCTCACGGAGCCGGAAGTCGATTTCTTCATGGACAAGGGCGCGGGGCTCGGGTGAAAGCTCGTGTATAAGGAGGCTGCCGGGAGCAGCACCGTGACTCTGAACAGCGGCCAGTGCACCCTCAGGTTCATGCATACGTATGGCATACCGCTCACCTACGGCCAGATGGACGTCCTGACTTTCGTGCGGGTGTTCGACACCCGCCTGGCCGCCGGAACGGATTAGGCCCGGCAAGGAGGCTTCGGCGCCGGGAGGGAACGAATGACTACAGACCCGGCGGGCTTCGCCCCGGACATCAAGGAGCTTCTCGACGCCGGAAGCGCGGACGAAATACGCGGGTTCCTCGAGGAGTTCCAGCCGCATGACATCGCGCGGCACATCGAGTTTCTAGAACCGGAGGACATCGCCAGTGTCATGAGTATCCTCGGCGACCCTCTGGGCCCAGACGCCTTCCAGAAGCTCGATATCGAGACGCAGATCCCCGTCCTCCGCGTAATGCCGCGTAAGCAGTGCGTGCACCTGATCGAGGAGATGGACCCCGACGACACCACCGATCTCATAAAGGCCATGCCTGAAGAGCAAGCCGAGCGCGTGCTGCCGCTCATTGCGCAGGCCCGGCGTAACGAGATAGCGCGGCTCATAAAGTACGAAGAGGGCACGGCGGGATCCATCATGACCACCGAATACGCGGCCGTGCAGGCGAGCATGACGGTGCGCGAGGCCATAGCCTATCTCAGCGAGATCGCTCCCGACCGCGACACCATATACAATGTCTTCGTTCTCGACGCCGACCGGAGGCTCGTCGGGGCCATATCGCTCAAGGACCTCTTCGTCGCGCCGCCGCATGCCGGGGTGAGCGGCGTCATGAAGACGGATATACAGGGGTTGGACGTCAACATGGACGTCGAGCATGTCGCCCATTACGTGCGGGACTACGACCTTGTATCGGCAGCGGTCGTGGACGAGCGGGGCCGCCTGATCGGCATAGTCACCATTGACGACGTCGTGGACGTCGTGGAGCAGGAAACCACGGAGGATATTTATCACTATGGCGCGGCCGGGGAGTACATGCGCTATTTCCCCTCCAACCCGCTCAAGCTCGCCGGCCAGAGGGTGATCTGGCTCATCGTTCTGGTGGCGGTGGGCTTTTTGTCCGGCATGGTCCTGCACCGCTATGAGGGGCTTATAACCAGCATGTTCGCGCTTGCCGTGTTCATCCCGGTGATCAACGCCTCCGGCGGCAACGCGGGAACCCAGGCTTCTACCGTAATAATCAGGGGACTCGCGACCGGGGAGATAAACGTGACCGACTGGCTCAAGGTGTTCGGCAAGGAACTGGTCGTCGGCGTTACCATCGGCGTTGTAGTGGCCCTCGTCGCGGGCCTGAGGGGATATCTCATCGACAGCTTCAACCTCGCCTTGACCGTGGGATGCGCAATGGTAGGCGTGGTGACCATCGCCACCATGCTGGGCGCGCTGCTTCCCCTGGTCTTTAAGAAGATCAAGCTGGACCCGGCGGTTGTGTCCGGCCCGCTGATCGCCAGCATTCTCGATGTGGTGGCGCTGTTTATCTATTTCGAGATTGCCAAGTACATACTCAAGGTCTAGCCAGCGCGGTCAGCACTGATCGATAACCCTCCTGCACAATCTGCGACCAGGCTCCGGTCTTCCCGCCTCTATTCGTCCTGGGCCGGGGTCCGGAACAGGGGAGTCTCTATTTCCGCGGGGTGACCGGTGCCCGAGGCGAAGAGGAGTATGTCGAGGAGTATTCTCCGGTCGAAGTGAAGCCAGGAGAGGTATGTTTCAGACCACAGCGCCGAGGCCGTCCCGATCGCGGCCCCGCCGATGATGTCGCTGATATAGTGGCGCTCAAGATAGACGCGGGAGATGCTCACAAAAAAGGCCATTTCGAATGCCTTCGGGCCCAGCTCGGGATAGTGCATGGCGAGGGTGGTGGCGAAAGCGAAAGCCGACGAAGCGTGGCTGGAGGGGAATGACGAGTTGTTCCGGTCGAGTTCCCCGTCGGGGCGGCGCCTGCCGACGATGTACTTGAGCGAGCTTACGAATGCCTCGGAGACGGCCATGGCCTTGGCGCTCGATTCGAGCCAGGCATATGCCCTGTCGTCGCCGTGCGCGACTATGGGTATGGACGTCTCGAGGTAATTCTCGTTCGACCAGAGCTCGGTAAGCTTGAGCATGGCGTGATCGTACGCCGTGGACCTGGTTTCGGCAACGCGGGCGAGGCCGTAGCGGTCGGGGAAGTTGGTGTAGAGCATGCCGGCCGCCGCGAGCGCGATGCCGGCGGCGAGCGCGGCGCCGAGAATTATGACAAGAGGCTTCAGGTTTCGCATACAGGCTCGAGACTAAGACCTCGGGGTGGGCGACACAAGCGGAAACCGGCCGGCGCGATTATCGTATTCTGCGGGAGAAATAGATTTTCACCGAGCCCAGGCCCTCTCCCGCTTCCACCCTGATGGGTATCTGGCTCAGAACCTCGCCGCGGTCGATATGCCACCTCCGGAGGTAGCGGTTGGCGAGATACCCGCCCATTACTCCTATGCCCGCTCCCACGATTATGTCGCCGGGGTGGTGCGCGTCCAGGTAGACTCTCGAATAGGAGATGAGGGCGGCCATGCCGTAAGCCGGGATCGTCCATCTGGGATAGTATGTCGAAACGCTGAATGCGACAGCGAAACTCGAGGAAGCATGGCTGGACGGGAATGATGAATTCGCCCGCGAGTGCGGCTCTCCGTCCGGGCGCTCGCGATTTACGGTCCATTTGAGCGCAGCCGTTGTCGACTCTGAGATGAGCATGGATTGCCACGCCAGCTCCAGGCATCTGAAGGCCCTGTCATCGCCGAGGGCCATTACGGGCAGCGACGCCAGTATGAGATTCTCCGGGTTCCACGCCTCGCTGACGTCCGTCATGAAGCAGTCCATCGAGCGGTATCGGCATTCATCCGCCGACTTGAGGACTCTCATGTCGATCGGTTCGAGGCAGTATGAGCCGGTTGGCCGCGCGGCCGCCGCGGCGATAAGGGTGAATAAAACGGCCAGTATGTGCTTCGTCCGGGCCATCGTGGGTAGTATAGCAGATTCGGCGCCGGGGGGCCATGCCGGGCGGGCGGCTCCGGGGCCCCGGTGAAGGTAATGTGCATTCTGAGACGTGACCCCGGCATTTTGTGCATTTCAAGACCTGACCCCAACGGGATTGACAAAACGCCCGGCCCGTTGTATTATCGGCGCTTGAACTGTCGTTGACCTTCCAGGTTTTCGGTAAAACACCAGTTGGACTCAGTTCAAGAGGGGGAGGAAATGGACCAGGCAGCAATCGACAAGGGCAAGAAGCATTTTGGGGACCTGATCAAGAGCCAGATGGAACGCGTGGAGATAATGAAGAAGGGCGAGGACTTCACAGACTACTCCAAGCTCAAGCCCATCATTATCGGCGTTCTTGGCGGGGACGGCATCGGGCCCTTCATAGCCGCGGAGGCGCAGCGAGTTTTGGAGGCCCTGCTGGCTGACGAGATCAAGGACGGCAGGGTCGAGTTCCGTGTGCTCGAGGGGCTCACCATTGAGAAGAGGGCCGAGGTCGGCAAAGCCGTCCCCGATGATGTGCTCGAAGAGATAAAGAAATGCCACGTCACTCTCAAGGGACCCACCACAACACCCAGGAAAGGCGATCCCTGGCCCAATATCGAGAGCGCAAACGTCGCCCTGAGAAGATATCTCGACCTTTTCGCCAATGTGCGGCCCGTGAGGGTTCCGTCACAGGGAATCGACTGGATGTTCTTCCGTGAGAACACCGAGGGCGCCTATGTGCTCGGAAGTTGCGGCATAGATGTCACCGACGACATCGCCTTCGATTTTAAGGTTATCACCACGCAGGGTGCCGAGAGGATCATCCGGCTCGCCTTTGAGCATGCCAAGAAGGCCGGCAGGAAGCGGGTCACCATCGTCACCAAGGCCAATGTCGTCAAGACCACCGACGGCAAGTTCCTGAGGATCGGCTACGAGATCGCCAAGGAGTATCCCGGCATCGAGTGCGATGACTGGTACATCGATATCATGACGGCGAAGCTCGTCGACGAGAAGAGAAGGCGTGATTTCCAGGTCCTGGTGCTCCCAAATCTCTACGGCGACATCCTCACCGACGAGGCGGCCGAGTTCCAGGGCGGAGTGGGAACGGCCGGCAGCGCAAACATCGGCAAGAAGTACGCCATGTTCGAGGCCATACACGGGTCGGCTCCCAGGATGGTGAAGGAGGGCCGCGCCCAGCACGCCGATCCCTCCAGCATGATCCGCGCCGGGGCGATGATGCTGAACCACATAGGCTTCCCCGAGACGGGCAAGAAGCTCGAGATGGCTCTCGACATCTGCGGCCAGTACGAGAAGAAGGTAGTCATGACCGGCCGCCCGGGCGGAGGCACGGCGGAGGAGCTGGGCGACTACCTCCTCGATACGATCAACGATCCCAAGATCGAGGAGAAGTGGAAAGGATACGTCGGACTGTAATGATCCGTCTTGCAATCATAGCCGGGGCAATCACTCTGTTAGTTGCCCCGGCTCTTCTTCTTTGCGCCGTTCCATCCGACCTGCAGTGCTACCTCGTACAGATGCATATCCACGCGCACACAAACCATAACGGCACCGACCTGCCTGCATCCATGGAATGGCACTGCGCCTATGCCCGGGAGTACGGATTCGATGTCGTGTGGTGGTCGGATCATGCGGAGGTGTTCGATACCTACCAGGACATGAGGATCTCATTCGGGCGGGCAATGATCAGCGATGACCGGAGGAGCATAAACCTGGGGATCACCGGAGGCCGCCGGCCGCTGTCTATGCTCGCCATAGACGCCACGAGGGACGGTTTTGATCTGGGAATCGAAGGCGCGCGGTTGAATGTCGGGCTCACTTCGCGAGGCAGCGGCGATTTCGATACGGTGAGGCTCACGCCGGCCTCCAGAAGGGGGCCTGTCAAGACGGTGAGATTCTGCCGCCCGGTCACAAGCGGGCTGAGGTTCGTGGCAGTCATGGACTTCTCCGGGCCGCCGGATGATTCGTTTTTGCGCTTCGGTTTCGACCTGGCCGCGCATCCTGAAGGACGCCATCATCTCCTGTTCGATATAGTGCGCAGGCCCGGCACCGGACCCAGGGTCATCGGAGATACGCTTGTTGTGGATGAAATGCTCGTGGAGGATTTCCCCGCAAGGCTCAGCTTCGATCTTGAGAGAACGGCGTCTCATCTGCCCGATGGCTATGATAACACCCTTGGCTCGGTCTATATTGAGTTTGGAGCCAGAAACGGAGCCACGGTCGAGGTGGCAATCGACAGCCTGATAGTGATAAGCGACCGGCCCGACGGAAGTAACCAGTACCGCGTCATAACTCAGCTGGCCGACCGGTATGAATCCCGATACGGCATTGCGCAGTACGTCGGCGTTGAGGCCAGCGGCATGCACACACCAGAGTGCCCCCACATGAACGCCTTTTTCCCCGAGAGTACCGAGACTCTTGAAAACCTCGTCGTCGATCCTCGTTTGACGAGGGCGGAGTGGGCGAGGGGCGTCGAGAGGCGGGGTGGACTCGTGTCGTTTAACCACCCGTTCGGCGCAGCTCTGAACCCGGTGGGAAGGGGCCTCTACGAGGTAGATGCAAAAACTCCGCTTCGGGAGCTGTCCGCCAGAGCCGGGCCGATTCCCGAAGAAGACCTCTGGGCTGTGGCAGCTCCCATAATCGAGAGTGATGGAATGGGCTGCCGAATTATGGAAGTGGGATACCTCTTCCGTGGAAGCGGGACGCTTGCCGATCACCTGAAGCTCTGGGACCTGGTCCTGGCAAATGGCGTGAGGCTCGTGGGAAATGGTGTGTCCGACGCGCATGGCGGGATCTGGGGACCCGACATGAGACCTAATCCATTTGCGACCTGGATATGGGCCGAAGACAAAGACCGGGACTCGTTGCTGGAGGCGCTTCGGGCCGGCAGGGTGTTCTTCGGCAATCCGTTTCTTTACCAGGGCGAGTTCATGTTCGGCGTGAATGATGTCCTCATGGGTGATACGCTTTATGTCAGAGGGGGAGAGGAGGCGCGCGGGTGGGTGCGCCTGGAGCCGCGGGTAGATGATCTGGAGATGCGGCTTGTGCACGTGAAGCTCGGCGCCGGAAGGGAGGCTCGCTATATCAGTCGGGATACGCTCGTGGACCCCGAGGGCGGCTTTTCGCTTGTTGTGAACGAGGCCGGTTTTGCGAGGATAGAGGTTTATGGACACGGCGGAGAGCCTGTCATCTTCAGCAATCCCGTGTGGCTGATCCCCCGGTAGCCGCGTGAATATGAGTGGTAGTCGGACGGTTTGATTGGAGGTTCGCAATGCTGATAATCGGCGTGATCATAGGCGCACTGGCTATGGTGGTGCTGGGGGAGCTGCCCATACTCGGCCCCCTCCTGGCAGGGTTGCTGGCCGGGGTGATCGCCGGAGGCGCGAGGCGCGGCGCCCTTGCCGGGTTCCTCAGCGGAACCATCGGAAGCATACTGGCCATGGCCGTGCTGACCGGGCTGGGGGCCTTCTTCGGCGGCCTATTCGCGGGCATACTGGGCGCCGGGGCGGGAGCGTTCATGGGCGCAATCGTAGGCATGGGCTTCTTCATCGTGAGCCTGTACCTCGGGATACTCGGCCTCATAGGCGGCGCCATTGGCGGAGCTCTCAGGAAGCCTTAAGGGTATTGACCTGTCGGGCCTTGTGTGCTAAAATTAGTGGTGATGAAAGACCTGATACACATAATGAGCTGGTGGCGCACCTGGACGTAGGTGCGCCCGTCACTGCGTAACAGTTAATTGGCGGGACGCCAAGGCGTTTCCCGCCTTTTCCATATTCAGGGGTCGCGGAAATGCCGCGACCCCCTTTCTGTTGCGCCCGGGGAGGTGCATTTCAATTGGAGAGGAACCAAACAGGCGAGAAGAGCCTGAAGCAGTTTGCGACAGCCATGCGGGCATCGGGCATGAATCCCGAGCGGCTCCATCTGCACGTCGGGCAGCTTCCGGAGGTGAAGGTGGTGCGCATAGACTCGCTGGAATTCCACGAGAAGCCGGACAGCCAGCGATTTCACTATCTCAAGCGCCGCATAAGCCTGGACGGCTTTCTTCGCAATCCGCCGATAGCTGCGAGGGACGGGAAGAACGGCTCGCGCGTTCTTATAGACGGCGTCAACCGGATCGAGGCCCTGAGGCAGCTGGGCGTGCCTCACGTCCCCGTGCAGGAGGTTGACTTCGCCGACGGGGATCTCACGCTTTCAACCTGGCATCATATCGTCGAGGGTTACGAGCCCGCGGAGCTCATGTCAGAGATCTCAAGGTCGGCGGAGGTCATCGCATGCGCGCCCGCGTTCACCCCGGAGGGCGATTACGTGCCGCAGTTCTTCGAGCGCGGCGCCTGCACGGTGGTTCTGCCGGACCGCCGCTGCTATGTGGTGTGTTCACCCAGGACGCTATACAGGCGCCTGGAGGTCATTAGCCATGTCGTCGACGTCCTCAGGTCGGGGACCACGAAGGACCGCGTCTCCTATACCAGTATGCCCGACCTGTCGCGCAACTACTCCAACCTGTCGGCGCTGGTGTGCTACAGGGGATACTCGAAGGCGGAGGTGCTCGAGTCCGCCGCGAGGGGCAGGCGCTTCCCGAGCGGGGTCACGCGTTTCAGCGTTCCCAAGAGAGCTTTGTCGCTGAGCGTGCCGCTCACGCTGCTCAAGGACCGGGACTCGCTCGAGGGTAAGCAGGCCAGGGTGGACATGCTGATTGAGAACAAGATAAAGCAGAGGAAGATAAGGTTCTACGAAGAGCCGACGTTCTATTTCGATGAGTAGAGAAAGAGTAGCGCGTATGGATAGAGAGCATGGATAGAGAATGTGGATAGAGACCATGAGCGAATAGAGAACATGAACAGAACCGCGAGGAGGTAAGAAATGGAACAGGTAAAGTTCACGCTGGAAGATAAGGAAATACCCAGGGCATGGTACAACATCGTGCCGGACCTGGGCGGCCTGCCGCTCCCGGTGCTGCACCCTGCCACCGGCCAGCCCGTGGGGCCCGACGATCTCAAGCCCATTTTCCCGATGGCGCTGATACTGCAGGAAGTGAGCCAGGAGAGACATATAGACATCCCGGAGGAAGTGCTCGAAGCCTATCTCGGCTGGCGGCCGACTCCGCTGGTGAGGGCCAGGAAGCTCGAGAAAGCGCTCGGGACGCCTGCCAGGATCTACTTCAAGCATGAGGGCGTGAGTCCCACCGGCAGCCACAAGCCCAACACGGCCGTGGCGCAGGCCTATTACAACAGGCAGGAGGGTGTGAAGAGACTGACGACCGAGACGGGCGCCGGGCAATGGGGCAGCGCGCTCAGTTTCGCGTGCAATGTGTTCGGCCTCGAGTGCAAGGTCTACATGGTCAAGGTGAGCTATGAGCAGAAGCCCTACCGCAGGATCATGATGGAGTCATGGGGCGCGTCGGTTGTCCCCAGTCCCAGCAGGGACACCTATGCGGGCAGGACAATGCTCGAGGAGATCCCGGACACCACCGGGAGTCTCGGCATGGCCATAAGCGAGGCCGTGGAGGACGCCGCGACGAGTGACGTCACCAAGTACTCACTGGGCAGCGTTTTAAACCACGTGCTCATACACCAGACGGTCATAGGGCTCGAGGCCAGGAAGCAGATGGAAAAGACCGGCGACTATCCCGACGTCGTTATCGGCTGCGTCGGCGGCGGCTCCAACTTCTCGGGTCTGGCGCTGCCTTTCATCAAGGATAAACTGGAGGGCCGCGACCTCCGGGCCGTGGCGGTCGAGCCGACCGCCTGCCCGACCCTTACACGGGGCCTCTTCGCGTATGACTTCGGCGACGCCGCGGGCATGACGCCGCTTCTCCCCATGTTCACTCTCGGCCACAAGTTCGTTCCCCCTGCCATACATGCAGGCGGACTCCGTTATCACGGCGACAGCCCTCTGCTCTGCGAGCTGGTGAGGCGGAAACTGGTCGAGGCGCGGGCGTACGGCCAGACCGAGGTGTTCGACGCCGCAATCATGTTCGCCAGAACCGAGGGCATTCTCGCGGCGCCGGAGACGGCGCACGCCATCAAGGCGGCGGTCGATGAGGCGCTCGACGCCAGGAAGAAAGAAGAGGAGCGGGTCATACTCTTCAATCTGAGCGGCCACGGCCACTTCGACCTGGCTGCCTATGACGCATATCTCAGCGGCAATCTCAAGGACGAGCCGCTTTCAGAGGATAAACTCAAGCAGGCGATGGAGGATCTCAAGGACTTCCCGAAAGCCGAATGAGCATAAGAGCTGATTAACCCAACAGCTTGGCAGTCCGGAGGGAGTCAGTAGGATTTGCCGGAATGCACGCGACCCGGGTGGAAGCGGCCGCTACTTGATCGCTATGATCTTGCGGGTGAGAGTCCCGGTGGCCGTTTTCACCCGGAGGTAGTAAACGCCGGGCGCGACCCGCTGTCCTGCCTCCGAGTTGCTTTCCCAACGGGCCACCGCTCCGCCGTCCAGCTTGAGGACCGGGAGCTCCGCCACGAGCTGCCCGGTAACATCGTATATCGAGCAGGCCGCCGGGCCCGAACCGGCGCCCATCAGCTCCACGTTCACTTCGCCCGGCGACGGGTTGGGATAGACAAGCAGCCTGAGCGGCGACGCCGCCGGTCCCCGGTCGCCGGCCTTTCCCGACGGTCTCAGCAGGAAGCCCTCCTCCGTCACGCTGTGTTTGCCGTGCGGATAGTCCACCGCCACAATCCTCAGGTAGTCGTTCTCGGTAACGAAGGACTCCGGCCCGAATTCATAGCCGGGCTCGGTAATACCGCTCAGCCTGAGCACTCCTTCGGAGAATGCAGGGTCAGAGGAGATCTCCAGCTCATAGTAGCCGCCCTCGCCGCAGGTGTGATCCCAGGTAACATACATGCCGGGTTCCTCGGGGAGCTTCTCGATGTTGACATGCTGTGGCGCCCCCGGGGGCGGGGTCAGGCGTGTGAATGTGTAGGCCTCGAAATCGCTCACCCTCAGGAGTCCGGACGAGGACGAAGACGAGATCGATCCTGCAGTGGAGTCTATGGCGGTCACGAAGACCGTATGCTCTCCCAGGAGCAGGGGCGGCAAGGTGAACTGCCATCCCACACTCGTGCCGCTTCCTGTGATTGTGGCCTCATCCCACTCGCCTCTCAGCCCGTCGACTTTGTAGAGGACCTTCATGATGCCGAAGTTCCTGGGAGTCCTCATGGATGTGGCGGTTCCCGTTAAGGTCGGTGTGGAGGAGTAGGAGATATGTCCTGCCAGCGAGTCGATTTCGACCTGGAGCCTCGGCGAGATCCTGTCCCTCAGTTTCATTATGCTTATGGAATTACTTGCGTGATTCGAAACATAGAGCTTTTCGAGCACCGGATCGTAGGCGCTCGCATGGGGCTCGTACCCGACAGGCAGGATCATAGAGGTCTGCGAAACCCCGTCGATCACCGTGAGAGTGCTCAGGTCCCAGCTCACGCTGTAGACCTTGTTGAGATAGGGGTCGACGTGGACTTCGAAGAGACCGATGTCACCCCTGATCGGCGTCCGTTCATATGTGTCGCCGTCTATGGCAATGACCTCGCCGTCGAGACCGCTGGAAGCGTAGATTGTGTTGGTCAGCCTGTTAATCGCCAACGCCCGCGGCGTGGAACCCGAAGGAATCACCCTGCGTTCCAGCGTCGTCCCGTCCACCTCGGAGATGGTTCTGTCATTGCTGTCCGCCACGAAGATCTTGTTGGTCGCGGGGTTCACCCTGATCTGCGTGGGCCCGGCCCCGACCGGGGCGAATGACGTCGAAAGAGTCGCGCCGTCCACGACCGTGAGACTCCATGTGGTCCTGTTTGCGGCGTATATCCTGTTGTCCTCGAGATTGGTCGCCACAAAGCATGGGTAGTTGCCCGTGCGGACAAGCGCCGTGTCCAGGGTGGCGGCGTCTATCACCGACAGATCGGCGGAGCTACGGTTGGTGACGTACACCCTGCCCGTGTTGGAATTGCTGTCTATCCCGTGCGGATAGGCGTGCACAGGCACCATGAGAGTGTCGGAGCTTCCGGCTCTCCTCACCGTGACCGCGCCGCTCCAGGCGCACACCACGTAGACGTCGCCCGTCGCCGAGTCTATATGAAGGCCGTTGGGCCCGTCGGCCACCCGGAAGCTCGAAACGGCGTCCGTGTAGCCGTCTATGATTGTGGTTCTCGCCGTATAGTACCTCGGCACATAGACCTCGTGGTTCTTCAGGTTAATGACCACGGGCCCGGGGCCGCCCGAAGCGTCCACCGTGGCGCCGTCGTAGTCAGCCGCCTCCAGTATGTCGACGGACGGGCCGTCCGGATCGGCGACGTAGCATTTGTTGGTTATGGGATTAAAGAGGCAGGCGGACGGGGCGCCGCCGACGTCTATGAGCAATGTATCCCCTGCTGAGGTTACTTCAGCGACCAGACCCTGGGCCGGCATTACCGCGAATGCCCGGTCTGAGAGGGCGTCCACAGCTACTGCCTGGGGCTGCCCGGGGAGGCTTGCCTTGAGCACGGCCTGTGTTGAGGTGGTCACGATCTCAAGGGCGCTGCCTCCGGCCGAGTAAAGCTTGCCGGTCTCGGTGTTTACGGCCAGGGCGACGGGGTTTTGCGTCAGCGCCACCGTGGACGTCGTCCCCGAGTCGATGTCCAATACGGTGACGGACGCACCCGCCGAATTCGCGACGTATACCTCGCCGCGCTCGGGGTCTATCTCTATCGCCGCGGGCTCAGAGCCCGCCGCGTAATAAGAGGTGTCGGTGCCGGCCGCGTCGAACTCGAAGATGAGGCCGGTGCTGGAGAGAGAGGCGAAGCCATGGCCCGTAAGAGGGTCGACGGCCACGGCTACCGGCGTGCCGTTAGTGATGAAGGTTCTTGCGACCGATGTGCCGGCGATTACCACGATTCTGCTCCCGGCGGGATCGCATATGCAGGCGAGGCCTCTTGCCGGGTCGACCGCCATAGCGCCCGGGCTTCCGCCCGTCGTGACGGTGGAAGTATCGCCCGAGTCTATATTGATAAGGCTCACGACGCCGCCCGCCGGCTGGGCTGCGAATAGAATCCTCCGGGCCGGGTCGATCGCCAGCGAACCGGCTGTGCCCGGTAGGTTTATTGATGTCGTCTCCTGGGTGGGCTCCTCGATCCTCAGGACGGTCGAGGTGCCCGTGGTCGCGAAGAGGTCTCTCGTCACGGGGTCCATCACGAGAGCGCCCGGGCTCTCCGCCAGGTCGATTTCGCCGGTCTGCCAGATCGCGCCTGCAACGGATGCATACAGAACGACAATCGCGGCAAATATGGGCGTACTTCTCACAAGACCTCTCACGGCCTCTCCTAACAAAAAAACGCCGGGTCGGCATTGTTCCCGGCTTTTATTGCTTTCAGATATATTCTACTACATGTGGGGGCGCAATGTCAAGTCTGGGGGGACTATTCCGGTGTAACGCAATATGTGGGGGGCTTCGGTCAAGGACTGGAAACCAGTTTCAGCCCTAGGAGATGAGCTCGGCCATGGGGTGCTCGCTCTCCTCTTCGCGGAGCTTCTCGGCGAGGCGCTTCTGACTGGTGATGTCTATCATGGTCGCCTGCACGCTCGGCTTGCCGAGGAACTCGATCCGGCTGGCGAACATCTCGACCCAGCGCACCTGCCCGTCCTTGCGGATGATGCGGTATGAGTAGCGCTGGTCGACCGGCTTGCCCTCGAGGCGCTCGCGGAACCGGCTCCATACCATGTCCTGGTCCTCGGGATGAACCAGGGCCTGTACCTCGGAAGGCCTCATGCCCAGGAGTTCCTTGATCGTGAACCCGCTGAGTTCCGCCAGCGCGGAATTGGCGAATACGACGCGGTAGTCCTGTATGACCGCCACGCCCTGCATGGAGCACTCGACCAGGCTGCGGAATTTCTCCTCCGACTTGCGGAGCTCGACGGCTGTCCGCTTGAGCTCGGTTATGTCCGAGGTCACCTCCGCGACACCGACGATCTCCCCGGCGGAGTTCCGGACGGGGTATCCGTTGAGATGCCACATTCTGCCGTCAGGCGTGATTACCTCTCCGCTCTGCGGCTCGCCGCTTTCCAGCGACGCCCTCACAGGACATCCCACACAGGGCTCTTCTCGCTCATGCCAGAGCTCGTGGCAGCATTTGCCCACGATCTGCTGCGGAGTCATACCTATGCTCGCGGCGGCGGCGCGGTTGCCCCATAGAATCTTCAGGTTGGGATCCATCAGGGTGACCAGCTCGGAAACGCTGTCAAGTACCAGCGCCCTGACCTTGTCGACGTTTCTCATCACCTCGTCGCCGCGCTTTCGCTCTACGGCATGGGCCAGCGTCTGGGCCAGTGTCTTGAACCAGTTGATGTCCTCCCTGTCCCAGGCAGCCGGCTCCGATGTGGTTGCCAGCGCGAGCAGGCCGAGTTCTACCTCTTCGGGCTGTAAGGGCATGACCAGAAGTGTCTTTATCGCAGTAGCGTGGAGATCTTCGTGATAGCCGCGGGTGTCCATGGACGCATTGCCCATGTCCTTGATATATATTGTGCTCGACTTCTCCAGGGACGTCACCCAGGAGGTGAGTACTTCATGGGAGAGCAGGGTGAGGCGCGTCTGCCCGCAGACCTTCTCCTGGCTCCACTCATGTCTTTCGCCGAAGGTGGCGCCGTCGCCGGGCGCAAGGTAAAGAAGCCCGTTGGAGGCTCCGCTGAGCTTGCATATGTCCTTGAGCGAGCCCTTGATGGCCTCTTCCAGGCCGGCGCGTCCGACGAACCGCTGGAGCATCCTGGTGAGCGTCCTGTAGTAGTCCTGCTCTCTACCCTCGAGATGCGCAGGCTGCATTACGCTTATTCCGGTGGAGTCGGTTTCTCCCAGCATTGTGCCTCCCCGCGGATGACTGTGACCATATTGAGGACATTATCATCCAAAATACCGAATTCTGTTCTGCCCTATAGGAATTTCGTCAAAAACGCTGTCAGCCATGAGTTGTTTTTGCCGGCCGACGGGGAGCGGATTTCGGGGTCATTTCAGGTGGAATGGGCCGCGCCGGTTGTGGTATAAGCATTAAGCAGATACCGGACTGTTTCACTTATGCAAGGAGGCGGCCATGTTCGCTGGCAAGAGGAAGTCGTGGTTTGGCTCGGCCCTTATCCCGCTTGTGCTCGCGGCCGTCATAGCCGGCGCATCGGGAGCCGCTCCGGCGGAGGAGGAGATACTGAGTCCAAAAATCGCAAATCTTTACAAAATGCTCGACGAGGCGAGGCCCGGCGAGATGGACGCCATAGTGAGCGCTTTCATAGAAGAGAACCGCGAACGTTTCCCCCTCGTCGAGGAGAACCTGGCGACGTTCGTTTACTATGGCCGGGTGGGGCTCAGGGTAACGGTGCCTTCCGACCTCAACCGCTGGGATACCAAGATGCACGAGATGACCCGGTTAAAAGACACCGACCTCTTCTACCTCACGCTGGAGCTCCCCGGGGACGCGCGCATCGATTACAAGTTCTATGTCGATACCGTTTGGATGCTGGACCCCATGAACCCGGAGACCATAACGGGCGGGTTCGGTCCCAACTCGGAGCTCAGCATGCCCGGCTACGTTTTCCCCGCCGAGATTGAGCCCAATGACACCATTCCGCACGGCACGATCGAGGTGCACAACTTCGATAGCAAGATAATGGCGAACTCCCGCAACATTCACGTGTACACCCCCGCCGGTTACGACGAAGGCGGGTCGTACCACACGGTGTTCGTGCAGGACGGGTCCGAATACATAAGCCTGGGCTCCATGGTGGACGTGCTCGACAACATCATATACCAGGGCAGAATCCCGCCCGTCGTGGCGGTTTTTGTAGACCCCGTGGACCGCAACTTCGAGTACTGGGCCAATCCCGATTACGAGAGAACGGTAGTCGAGGAGATAGTGCCATTCGTGCGCGCCAACTACGCAGTCGCAGAGGAGCCCGCGAGGAACGCCATCATGGGCGCGTCCCTGGGAGGGGCCATTTCGCTATTCATCTCGGCCGACCATCCGGATCTGTTCGGGAAGTGCGGCTCCCAGTCCGGCGCCTTCGGCCTCGACGGGGGCAAGCTCTACGACAAGATGGAGAAGATGGACAGGGTGCCGGTGGATTTCTACCTGGATACGGGGCTAATAGGCGACCTCGATACCGACAATGTTCGCATGAAGGATGTTCTCGAGATGAAGGGCTACAACATCTTGTACCGGGAGTTCAACGAGGGGCACTCCTGGGGTAATTGGAGAGCGCATATCGACGACATGCTCGTATTCTTCTGGGGTGAGGAGGCAAAGTGATGAGACAGTTTATTTCAAGATCTGCCGTAACCGCGACACTGGCGCCGGCCCCGGCTGTGTCTATAGCGGTGCTGCTGCTTCTTGGCATCGTATTTGCCCCGGCGTCGACTTCGCCGGCGGCAACTGCGGCCAGCATTCACAATATAGCCACCTTCTCGATAGTGGGTTTCGATCCCGAGACCGGGGAACTGGGGGTTGCAGTCGCTTCCAAGTTCCTGGCGGTCGGCTCTGTCGTCCCCTGGGTGGAGGCGGGTGCGGGCGCCATTGCGACCCAGGCCTATGCCAATACCACTTTCGGGCCCGAGGGCCTCGCGCTCCTCAGGGCGGGGCTCAGTGCTCAGGCCACGCTGGACTCGCTTGTGGCGATGGATGAGGGGAGAGAAGAGAGGCAGGTGGGCATAGTGGATGCAAGGGGCGGGTCGGCCACTTACACGGGTACGGGTTGCATCGCATGGGCGGGCGGCAGGAAAGGCGAGAACTACGCCTGCCAGGGCAACATACTCGTGGATGAGAACACGGTCGCGGCCATGGCCGGGACATTTGAAGAGACCACAGGCCCCCTCGCGACGAGGCTCCTCAGAGCGCTCAAGGCCGGCGAGGATGCCGGCGGGGACTCGAGGGGCAAGCAGTCCGCCGCCATATACGTCGCCAAGGAGGGGGGCGGCTACCAGGGCATGAACGACCGGTACATCGACCTCAGGGTGGACGATCACGACGACCCCATTACCGAGCTTCAGAGACTTCTCTCCATACACCTCGCCTACCAGGCGCTGTACAAGGCAATGGCGATGAGGGAGGCCGGGGACATTCCGGGAGCCATATGCGAGCTCGAATGCGCCAAGGAGGTCTGCCCGGGAGTGGCCTATCTCCACTATGACCTCGCCTGCTACTACTCGCTCTCGGGCCAGAAGACCAAAGCTCTACTTGAACTGGAGAGGGCGGTCAGTCTCGAGCCCGAGTACAAGAAGATGGCCGTCGAGGACACGGACCTCCAGGAGATCAGGGGCGAGGCCAAGTTCAGGGTCCTCACCCAATAAACCCGGGGTCAGGTCTTAGAATGCACAATCCGGCCCCGGCGTCGCCGGGTACCGCGGTCGCTGTCCGTCCCGCAGGCCTTTTATATGACTCCTGAACCCTCATGCCGCTTGACTTCGGCCCCCATTAGTGGTATTATGCTTGTGAGGAGCGGGACGTCAATGCGTCCCGTTTTTGTATCTATTTGGAGGATTAGATGGTGAAGTGGTCTTTGATTGCGCTTGTTTTCATAATAGCCGTGCTCCCGGCGGGCGCCGCCATGTCCGCGCGCAGGGTAGTTCTCATGGAGCAGGCCACCAACGGGGGCTGCGGTTGCGCGGGCATTCTGGACCCCGGCATGGACTCCCTGTTCGTCAGGTACGGCCATGAGGCCATCGTCTGCATAAGGTATAATGACGACCACCCCTGGGCCTATGACAAGCTTTACGCCTATAATCCCACTCAGATAGACGCCCGCATTGCCTATTACCCCATGCCCACCATGCCCACCCTGGTAATAGACGGCGAGCTGTCGGAGCGGGTGTGCGACGCCAACTCGCTTCCGGAGAAGTTCGAAGAGAGGTTCACGGCGCCGAGCCCGCTTATAATGACGGCGTCGGGCTCCATGGACTTGGACTCCTTCTACGTGGATATCCGGGTCATCGCCGAGGAAGACCCCGGGGCTGATACGCTCAAACTCAGAGTGGCCGTGGTGGAAGACAGCGTCTACTACGACGCGCCCAATACCAAGCAGTACTGGACATACACATTCAGGACCATGCTTCCCGGCATCGACGGGCAGGCTTTCACAATCGCCCAGGGCGAAACCCTGGATTTCAGCCTGAGCGTCCCTCTCGACCCGGTCTGGGACGCATCGAGAGTGCTGGCCGTCGCCTTCGTCCAGAACGATGACGACAAGTCGGTGCTCCAGGCCGCAACGACCGTGCCGCGCCGCCAAACCTGGGCGGGTTATTACGGCGGCGTCTGCGGTGACATAGTCAGATCAGGTTACTCCGCTACGCTTACCGGCACATTCGTGAACCTGGGCTCTCTAAGAGACACCTTCGATATAGAGTTCACCGGGCAGCTGCCCCCCGACTGGAACGTGTACTACGATATTACAGGCGGCGAAAGCGTCGCAGGCGACGTGGCCCTCGATCCGGACTCGGCGGCCGTAATAACCGTCAAGTACGACTGCGGATTCGACAGCGGGACCGCCGAAGCCACGATGACGTTCACTTCTCTGCGAGACGGGGCGGTTGAGAGATCGCTTGACTTCTTCACCATATCGGGCGTATGCGGCCTCCTTGTTGACGACGACGGGGGCAACGCACTCGAGATCTTCTATGAGGACGCTCTGGACTCCGCCGGGGCCGTGTACGGCGTATGGGACCGGTCCATAGCCAGGCTGGACTCGGCAGACCTCGAACTGGCGGATTTCGTCGTGTGGTTCACGGGCCAGGCCGCGCCCACATTGGACGATACCGACTGCGCCGCCATCGGACCCTACCTGGACTCAGGCGGCAACTTCTGCCTGACCGGCCAGGACATAGCCTACAGCATGTGCGATCCCACGAGTTCGCATTACACCACTGAGACCAAGGCCTTCTTCGAGACATATATGCACGCGACTTACGTAATGCCCAATGCCAATCTCTTCGATCTCGATGGCCGGGCGGGCGACGTAATAAGTGACGGCATTTCGGTTACCATCCGGGGAGGGGACGGTGCCGATAATCAGGACTTCCCTGACGTCATCGACGCCATAGCCCCGGCCGAGGTCATATTCGATTACAGCGACCCCGCCAAGCACGGCGGCATCAGGTACGAAGGAGGGGGAACCAGGCTGGTCTATCTGTCCTTCGGCTTCGAAGCTATCGACAACCAGCATGACCGCGCAAACCTCATGTCGAATATCGTAGCCTGGCTCGCCCCGACGGCATCCGTGGACCCCGGCCTCACCGGCCCGGTCAGGATAGCGTGCTACCCCAGCCCCGCCGTCTCCTTCGCCAACATCAGCGTTGCGGGCGCCGGCGGCTGGCAGTCCCTCAAGATCTACGACGTGCAGGGGAGAGTGGTCCGGGACGCCGGCGCGAGCGAGGGGCGGGACTTCCGCTGGGACCTCACAGACGAGAGCGGGACCCGGGTCTCGCCGGGTATCTACTTCGTGGCCGTCGCGGCCAGTGGCTCCTCGGCCACGCATAAGCTCATGATCGTGCGCTAGGCGGCCCGCCTTCAGGAGTATAGATTTTCCCGCTGATTTGGGTATCATTGCCCGCGCCAGTTTGCTATATTCAAACGTGTCCGAACTCGCGAGTAACGGGCATAACCGCAGGAGGCGACTTGAAGTTACTTCTCATATCGCCCGGGAGACACAGGAAGAAGCCAGGCATCATAGGCAAGGCCTTCCACGTTCCCCCGCTGTCGCTGGGCGTCCTGGCCTCGCTGACTCCCCCGGACGTGGAGATAGACCTCATCGACGAGAACCTCCGCGACATCAATTATGACAGCGGCCCGGACCTGGTGGGTATTACCTGCCTGACGGCGGTGGCGCCCAGGGTCTACGACATAGCCCGGAACTTCAGGGAGCGCGGCTCCAGAGTGGTCCTCGGCGGGATGCACCCGTCCGCGATGCCGCTCGAGGCGCAGCAGCATGCCGACAGCGTGGTCGTGGGCGAGGCGGAGGGCGTCTGGTCCAGGCTGATCAACGACTTCAAAGCGGGCTCGCTGCAGAGGTTCTATAAGGGCAAGCCCCCCGAGCCCGGCGAGATCGCGACCCCGAGCAGGGAGATATTCGAGGGACAGGGCTATTACGTCAAGGGCACGGTACAGACTTCGCGCGGCTGTCCCTTCGGCTGCGACTTCTGCAGCGTCCAGCGCTTCTTCGGCAACAAGTTCAGGTTCAGGTCGGTGCCGGACATTGTTGACGAAATAAGGGCCCTCGCCGTCAAGTTCATCGCTTTCGTCGACGACAACATAGCGGGCAGCACCGCCTATGCCAGAGAGCTATTCACGGCCATCACGCCGCTCAATATCAGGTGGATATGCCAGGCCCCCATAAGCGTGGGGAGGGATCCGGAGCTCCTCAAACTCATGTACAGGAGCGGATGCCGCGGCATGTTCATCGGCTTCGAATCCATCGCCCCCGAGAGCCTGAAGGAAATCGGGAAGAGCGTGAACGTGGTCGGGAAGTTCAAGGAGTACATCGCGAGGATCCATGACGCCGGCATAAGCGTCGAAGGGGCTTTCATATTCGGTTTCGACCATGACAACCGCGACGTCTTCAAGAGGACTTTGGACTTCATGGTCGACGCCAGGATCGACTTCGGGCAGTTCGCCATACTCACGCCCTTCCCCGGCACTAGGCTCCAGGCGCGCCTGAAGGAAGAGGACCGCATCACGACTTATGACTGGAACAAGTACGACATAACCCATGCCGTATATAAGCCCGCCCGGATGACAGCCAGCGAGCTCGAAGAGGGCCGGATGTGGATCGAGCAGGAATTCTACTCCATGAAGAACACCGTGAAGAGGATGTTCAAACTGGGCAAGCGGGCGCGCTATCTCATCCCCATGTTCATCCTCAACACGAGCTATCGCCACCACATCAAGGATTACGCCGAAGCCTACACCCCGTAGGATCAGAGACTACGCTGAATATTGCTCCCCCTTAGGATCAGAGCCCGGGCCGAGGTCTATTCCCAGTAAGCCCGGGGCTGCGGCATGTCGAGAAGTTCCCGCAACATGTAGTATTCGAGTTCGGAGATGGAGCGCTGCCTGGCGTTCGGAGTTATGCCGGTGTGGCCCATGATCTCCGTGGTGAGAAGGTAGAAGTCCGAGAAGACGTAGACCTTGCCCTCTCCCAATCTCACCTCGGCCAGCACGGTGCGGCCATCCGATGTGAAAAGCAGCGGCTTGCCCCCGATGATGCCGGTGGGCTCGGCCACAGGTACGATTTTGACTCCGCCGGCCGTGACTATGAAAGGACGCTCTTCCCTTTCGGGCTGTTGCTCTACCGGCTCTTCTTCGCCCGGCCCTTCTTCGTCCGGTTGTTCTTCCCCCGGTTGTTCTTCCCCCAGTTGTTCTTCGTCCCGCCGTTCCGCCTCCCTCTGTTCTTCGGCCTCGCCGCCGCGACCGGCCTCGTAGTCGAGCTTGAGGCCGAAGAGATCGAGCACCTGGGCTGTCGGCCCCCTGGGTTCCGCTCCATCCACTATCAGGAGCAGCCGCCCGCCGCTCTCCACGTATTCGAGCAGGGCGTCGGTCTCGGCCTGGTCCAGGGACTTGAGCGGCCTCGCTATCACCACCACGTCCCCCTTTTGAAGCGCCTCCTCCAACGTGGGCTCGAGGCTGGGGAAAAGACCTATTCTCTGGGTCCATACGAAGAAGGTATGGAGGCTGGTTTCGGGGAACTTGGTAAGACCGCGTGTCGGCAGGTTGAATCCGGCGTGCTCGCCGTCAAAGGCAACGCTCACGAAGTCGGCATGGGGCTCGGGCAGCGCATATGACGCCCGCGTGTAAGAGTCATATATCGCCACCGCCAGGGTCAGGCCGAGGAAGCCTGCCGAGAGGGCGATGATAAGTCGCTCGGCGCCCGGCCGCCTGCGCATTAGAAAGCCGGCCGCGACAAGCGCGGCGAGGCCGATAACGGGGAGCAGCTTGTTCGCCCATGCGTAGCGGTTGGTGCGGTTCAGCCACTGGACGGTGCCCAGTGAGAGCTCGGGTTTGCCGGGAATGAACATAAAGAAGTTGGAGAGACAGGTGCTGTCGGTGAATAGAGCGACCCGGCCCCTGCCGAATTTGACGCCGCCCTGCTGCACGAAGACGCCGAATGCGTAGTTCCTGCTGTCCTTCCTGGGGAAGAAACTCGTCTGCGAGTAATCGAGCTCCATGGCCTTGAGGCCGTATCCCAGCATCATGTTCTCGGAGAAGTACGGCGATTCCATAGTGCAGGACGTGGCGAAGAGGAAGGGCGGCATGAACGCCACCGCCGGATGCGGGAATATGCTGGGGCGCCGGAAGAGCGAGAGCCCCATCGTCCGAATGTCATAGGTGGAATCATATCTCAGCCTGAGGCCGAAGTGGGTTATGAGCTTGTTGAAATAGGTGCTCGTCCCGAAGACATTGGTGTGGTCCCCAAGCATCCACAAGCCCCCACCTTGCCTCACGAACTCGACCAGCGCGTCGATCTCCTCGGGGCTGAAGGGCTCGGTGGGCGTCTTGAGCATCACGATATCAAACTCCGAGAGAAGCTCCGGCAGCAGGGGTTCGGCCTCGACCCTGACGTGATAATGCAGCTTCAGATACTCCGCGAGCGAATAGTAGTTATAGCCCGACCTGCGGCCGTACCACTCGGTGTCATAGACGTCCGTGGTCCATTCCCAGTCGGAATGGAGCTCGTCTATGAGGAGCCGCCCCTGTTTGGGCGTGCCGGGGTCGTGGAAAGCGAAGGCGCCGATGAGGCAAAGCACGGCCAGCGCGACCAGGTCGAAAGCCGGCAGCCATTGTCTCGGCTCGCGCCAGGCCAGGCTCATGCTGTCCGGCCTATGGGGTCTGCCGAACCAGGGTATGAGGAGGAGCGCGATCGCGAGCGGCAGGTAACTCAGCGCCAGCGGGAATGGCATCCAGAAGACGCTCGCGGTCTTGAGCCTTACCGTCAGGAACACGAGCAACATGTACCTCATGACGGAGTAGCCCGCGATGAGGGCCAGGAAGCCGATCACGACCCTGAGCGGCCGCCTGAATACGGCGAGTATGACGAGACCGGCCACCGCGAAGAGAGCTCCTGGTATGAGGCCCAGGGATTCAAGGCGCGTGGGGAACTCGAACACGTCATAGACGTAATGAATGATAAGCGTGTTTTCGCTCAGGGCGGCGCGCGGGTGGAAGATGCGGGCGATGCCGTAGAAGAGGGGCGTCAGGGCCGGCAGTTCATGCACTCGGGACGACAGGATATAAAGAAGCGGGAACGCGGCCGCCTGGAAGGCCAGCACGGTGCCCACGAGGCCTAAGGGCATGCCGACCCAGGCGAGGCCGCCCGAGAAGCCGGCGCAGGCAAGGAGAAGGCCCGCCACCAGCAGCATTGCGGCTCCCGCGCTGTACGGAAACGGGACCAGCCAGAGCGATACGGCCAGCGGGAGTGAGAGTATGAGCCATCGGGCGTCGAACCTGCTGACTTCTGCCCTGCGCAGGCCGAGGGCGGCTGCGAGTATGGCGGGGATGATGAACCACATGTAGTTCTCAGGCGTGCGCGTGTACAGCGTCACCGTGTGCAGCCAGAAGAAAGTGGTAAAGAAACATGTCAGCCACAGCCATCTCATATCTTAAACTCCCCGGCTCTGTAGCGCTGGAATAACTCCCTGAGGAAAAGGATGTTGCCCTCCCGCCATTCCTCCAGCATTTCGATGTTGGCGTTGAGCAGGAACTGCGAGTCGCCTATCACGAGCGCCCCGCCTTCGCCGCGGGGGATGAACACCATGACGGGCCTGGCGTAGTCCGGATGGGCCGCAAGCGCCATCGCGCCAGGGTCGCTGACTTCAAGCGGCCAGGCCTCGGGGAACCTGACGTTCTGTCCGAAGACCTCGACCTCGAAGTGGGCGAGCGGGACGTTCTCTATCGCGACACCGAGGCGGGCCAGCAGGAGCTCGGACCTGTCCTTCTCCTCGAATCCCGTGCTCAGTATGAAAAGTCCACCGGCTTCCATGTATTCGTCTATGGTCTCCATTTCGCCCCGGCTGAATGCCATTGAGGGAGCGATGACCACGAGCACCTCGCTGTCCAGGACGAGATCTTCCGAGAAGTCCCGCATGAGATGAGCGCTGTAGCCGTTTCTCATGAGGTTGAACTCGAAGCCTCCGATGCAGTCCTCGTACCATGTGAGCTGGTCGAAGCGCTCGCCATGCGAGAAGTCGACCAGGGCCTTATTGAGGTCCATGCGGGGAAGTTCCGGCAGCCTGGAAATATGGCCCGTAAACTGCGTGGCGACAAGCGCGCCCAGGGCGAGGGCGGCGTACATGAAGACCGGTACCCGCCTCCGCCTGGAGACCAGAGCCATGAGCGCCATGCCGGCGGCGATGAGCGCGGCGCGGAGCCACAGGGGGAAATACCGCGGGGTCGCGGTCAGCCAGCCGAAGACGCGCTGCGCGAAGGCCCATGACGAGACCAGAGCCCCGTTCTGGAAGGTGGACGTGTCGCCGAAGGCCATCACGCGGCCCTTGCCGTAACGCGCCTCGGCGACAAGCACCAGATCTCCTATCTTCTCGCCCGGGTTATGGCGCCGGTCGCCCAAATACGAGCGCTCTATATTGGCCGCATTGCCGATGTCGGAGTAACCGTACCGGCCCACTATGACGGGCCTCGCCGGGGGCCGGATGACAAGGGATGCGCCTATCCATATCTGTATGTCCTCCGAGTCGATGATGCCGCGATTCACCGGGTGCGGCATGAGCTCCAGGGCGTCTCTCCAGCCCTGGGCCCAGAAGGTGGCCGAGTCGAACTCGAACTCTATGTTCACCGGCCGGAGTAGGTCGTTGAAAGGCTCGCGTATGCCTCCGACGCCCGTGTGGTCGCCGAGGATGAGAAGTGCCCCGCCCCGGGATACGAAGTCCCATATCACGCGCTTCTCCTCTTCCGAAAAGAACTTCATCAGATTGATAACGACGAGCGCCTTTGAGCCAGACAGGGTCTCGGCGGTAATGGGGCGGGTCACGCGTTCGCCGCCGTATCCCTGCGATTTGAGAAAGCCCGGCAGCCTTCCGAACATGCCTCCCGACCTCTCGCCATATCGGCCGAATACGGGCATATTCCAGTTGAGAAGCCCCTCGTCCACTATGAGCACGCGGCCCTCTCCCCCGGTGCCGGTGGGGATGGGCGTCAGGGTAAGGCCGAGGCCGATGAGAAGACCTGCCGCAAGCGCGACGGGGAGAAGCGCGGGCCTTACGGGGGCCGCGCCGGCCTTAACGGGCCCGGTGCGCCTCACGTACCAGGCAATGGGCCCCAGGGCGGCCACGAGATATAGGACCTGCGGGTTAAAGAGCAGGAATACCAGATTGCCGTAGTAGAGCTGAATGCCGACGGCCAGGGCCGTAAGCAGCATCTGTACGGCAGCCGCAAACGCAAACAGCATGATTATGAATAGCCCGAAATCAACCGCGCGCCTGCGCCCGGCCCATATGAACCTGGCCAGCCCCCAGCAGGCGACTAGCAGCATCACGCGGAATCCCGACTGGGTGGCGCTGAATACGTATTGCTGGCCGATAGCCCTGCCCGCACCTCCAGCGAGCGCGCCGGAGACTTGGTCTGCAAGCCACCATGCGTGAGGAACATAGCGAATGGCTAGATAGGCTAATATGAAGAAGGCGACCGCGGGCGTCAGGATGGCGACGTCTTTCCTGCGCGGGTCGTCCTCCGGCATGACGGCGCACAGGCCTGCCGGGATAAGGGCGAAGGCGAGGAGCCTGTATATATCGCTTCCCCGGGCTATTGCGGCAGCCAGACCTACGAGCGCGATGCCGGCGATGAGGTTCCGCGCTTTAAGCCCCCGGAACCTCCAGTCTACATGCATCCCTATGAACACGAGAGCGAGACAGAATGAGATAAACATATCGGCGGCTTCGGTGAGGAAGCCCATCTCGCCCAGCGAGAAGAGAACGGCGCCGGCGAAGACCGGGTATGCGAGCAGTCTCATTCACGCGCTCCACGTAGAATCAGGTCGGGGTAATTACAACACCCCGGGGCGAGGCCGTCAAGGGCGCAGGCAGAAAGGGCAGGGCCCGCCTTCCGGCGGGCCGCTCATAACCGTTCGGGTCGGGGACAGTGCTTATGTCCCGCGTTTCTATTCAGCGAAATCCGCTTTCATGCTGCCCCATGTGGTCTGTTCCACTGCGCTCGGGCCGCCGCCGCATTCCGGCCACCCGTCGCATGTCTGGTTGAAACCGCAGGTCATGCTGCCGTCGCAGGTGTAGTTGCCCTGGAACGTGTACTCCGGGCAATTGGCGTCGCAGGTCGGCGAACCGTCATAGGTCGCGCCGGGCGCCTCGCATGTGGAGAACCAGCAGGTGTAGCAACCGTTGCAGGTCTCCTCACCATGGCACGTGTACTGCGAGTCGCACGTGTAGAATCTCGCGCATGTGACCGACGCGTCGCATGTCACCTCGCCCGCGATGCAGGTCGGCGATGATGCATCGTATGTCAGATCAATGCAGTCGGTGTTGTCGCGGTCGCAGGTATCATAGCCGTACATGGTGGGGTCGGGCTGGGCCGGCGCGGCCACCGCGTCTGCGGCCGTCGTCGCCGTAATCTTCTGCGGGACGCCGTCCAGCCGGGCGATCGCCTCATCGAGCAGGGCCTGGAAAGCCGGTGAGTCTTCGTGGGTCGCCGAATCCGTCCGGCCGGTCAGATAGACCCCGCCGAGAGCCAGAGCGACGGCAACACAACCCAGAACAATAGCCTTCCTCATTTGTCTCACCTCCCTTGCGTGAGGGCTTGTGCCCGGGCCTCAGAGCCCGGGTGCACCGAGCCGTTCCGGATGCATGTGGCTATGCCACATCACGCATAATGGCCCATACATGCCCCCGGTGCAGCTCGGTGGGCTTGTGAGAAGCTTACACCATGCCCAAATGGCATGTCAAGCGTGTTATTATACGAACTTCATTTCATCCGGTAAAATGGGCCCTCAGCGCGTCGGGCAGGAGGTCCGGATTCCCGGAGGGTCTTACGGGGGGATGTCATCTCCGGGCCGTGAACGCCGCGGGCCAGGCGCTGCGGGCCGCGCGCCGCGGGCCCATGCCGGGCAGTTCAGTCTTGACACCCGGACTTGCCTCCTCTATACTGCTTTCATGTTTACTGACCCCTAGTATTGATTTGCCCTCAACTGTTGCAGGAGTAGAACATGGCTTCAGGGAAGTGTAAGCACAAATGGAAGATGACTAACGTCAAGTACGGCTTCCTGGTCAATGAGAAGTGCTACCACTGCGGCATGCTCCGCACGTATTTCACCTTCGAGGACGTGCCGCCCAAGGAGGAGCACAAGGAAGGCGAGCACTACTGGAACTACGCCGGCAGCGCCCAGTCGATCAAGTTCGACATGAAGTGCGCCGAATGCGGCGAGGTAGTCTCTTTCGAGAAGCTAATGGGCCTCATGCAGTGCATGTACTGCGACGATCGCTGCTATTTCAATACCATATCCAGGATATGCGAGTCCCAGAATATCTGGGTTTATGGAGCCATTTCATTCGACGTCGGCCATGAGGCCGACCTCGCGCCGGAGAAACTCGTGGTCCTCACCGACTATTTCACCTCGAGGCTCCGGACACCGGGCAAGAAGATAATCGTCCTGCCCGGCTCACTGAGAAAGAACGAAGAGACCTGCCACGGACTCATACTCAGGGACGTGGGCATGCTCAGCCTCGAACCCGAAGAAGAGGCGGCTTAGTCAAACAGGAGGCATGGCGGTGACAGTAAAGGAATTAGCGGACAAGCTGAGTCTCAAGGCCGTTAACGACATTCACGATAAGGAAATCCACGGTGTTTTCATATCAGATATGCTGAGCGACGTGATGGCGGGAGCCCAGGCCGGGAACGTGTGGGTGACGGTACAGACCCATAAGAACACGGTGGCCGCCGCCAACCTGGTTGACATCTCCGCAATCATCATCGCGCGCGGCAAGGCTGTGCCCGAGGACACCGTTCAAATGGCGGAGCGCGTGGGGCTTACGGTTTTCACGACGGATCTTGATTCTTTCCAGATAGCGGTAAAGCTCTACGAGGCAGGTATCAAGCCCGCCTAGGCACGCGAAGGCTGTTTTTGAGCCCGGCCCGGCCGGCGCAAGTCGGGCCCTGGGGACGGTGAGTTGCTTGAAGAAGCTTGACGTATACAAGTTTCAAGAGCTCTCCAAGAAGCTGCGAGGAAATGCGCGTTCCCGGCCTCAGGTCAGGGTAATAGTCCACATGGGCACCTGCGGCATAGCCTCCGGATCCCAGGAGGTCCTGGATGCCGTACTGGAATCGGCCGCCGAGCTCGGCGATGACGGTGTGAACATCGCCACGTCTGGCTGCGCCGGCTTCTGCTCGCGCGAACCCATGCTGACCGTTCAGGTTGCCGACGCCCCGCCGGTCAAATACGGAGACATCAATCCCGACAAAGCCCGAAAGATCTACGCCGAGCATGTAATCGGCGGTTCCCCGGTGGCCGGTTACGTCCTGGCCGTTGGATGCGAGAGCACTTACTAGAGTCAATGCTGACGCCGGTCAGCCTGGTATAGACATTCAGTCGAAAGGGCAAGCCTATTGGACGGTCTTACAGTTCTTCTGTTTGAGCGGCAGAAGAAGCCCCGCGAACGCCTTGCGAAAGCGCTTGTAGAGGCGGGTTACGAGGTCCGGCTTGCCCGGGACGCAGTCGAGGCGGCCGCGGCGGTAGAGACCGGTCAGCCGCATGCGGTCATACTGGATTTCGACCTCGGCGACGGCGGGGGGATGGAACTCCTCAGGGGCATACGCGGCTCGCAGCCCGACCTTCCCGTCATCGTTGAGACCGCCGACCCGACCGTCGAGCAGGCAGTGGAAGTCATCAAGCGCGGGGCCTATAACTACGTATCCAAGGCGAGCCCGGTAAGCAGCATTGTCGAGATCCTCTCGCACGCCCTCGAGAAAGAGCGCATGGAGGTCGAGACCAGGGAGAGAGCCAGGGAGCGCAAGATACGCACCTTCGATGACCCGGCAAGCCTTGCTGTAATAGACGCTATCCTGGCGAAGCATCATTACTCCGGGTCGATGCTCATATCGTACCTTCAGGACATTCAGAAGGAGCTTCGCTATCTCCCGCAGGAGGCCTTACGGTTCGTGGCGAGACGCCTTAACGTGCCCCTGCCGCGGGTCTACGGGATCGCGACATTCTACAAGTCATTCAGCCTGCGCCCGCGCGGCGAGCACATGATACAGGTCTGCCTGGGCACGGCCTGCCACGTGAAGGGCGGCACCAATATACTCGAGAGGTTCGAGCGCGAGCTCGGCATAAAGACGGGTGATACAACATATGACAACCGCTTCTCGCTGGAGTCGGTGAGATGCGTGGGCTGCTGCGGTCTTGCGCCTGTCTTTGTGATCGACGGCAAGTTCTTCGGCAAGATGACGCAGGAGAAGATACCGGAAATCATGGGAAAGTATGACTGATAAGACCCGGAGAAAAAGGGCGGTCCGGAAGGCTACGAAGGGGGCCCGCGTTAAGAAGGCGCCTGCAAAGAAAGTACGCAGGGGCACGCACAGGAAGGCCGGGGCCCGCGCCGGGAAAGCCCCTGCCCGCAGGACGGTGAGCGTCTGTTTCGGGACCTGCTGCGTGCAGAACGGGGCGCGGGATGTCAAGGCGGCGCTTGAGGAGGCCCTGCGCGCGCGTAAACTCAAGAGCGGGGTACGTGTCATGAACGGCTCCTGCTCGGCTCTCTGCGACCGTGGCCCGGTCGTGAGAGTGGAGCCGGATGGCGTCGTATATACAAGGGTCACTCCCGCGGACGCAGTTGAGATGACCGAGTCCCATCTTGCAGGAGGCAAGGTGGTGAAGCGGCTCCAGGCCCTGGAGGGGCCGGCCCTCGAGTCCATGCCGCCGGTCGCGGACGTGGGCTTCTTCAGAGAACAGGTGCTGGTGGCCATGCGGAACCGGGGGCGCATAGACCCCGACAGCATAGAGGCCTATATCGCCAATGACGGCTATGCCGCTCTCGCCAGGGCGCTGACGGAGCTTACGCCCGAGAAGATCATAAGCGAGGTGAAGGCGTCCGGACTGCGCGGGCGGGGTGGCGGAGGTTTCCCGACCGGCCTCAAATGGGAGATCTGCCGCAATTCGCCGAGTCCGGACGGCAAGTACGTTGTCTGTAACGCGGACGAAGGCGACCCCGGCGCGTTCATGGACAGAAGCCTGCTCGAATCGGATCCCCACTCGGTAATCGAGGGCATGGTCATAGGCGCCAGAGGCATCGGCGCCGATGAGGGCTACGTATATGTGAGGGAGGAGTACCCGCTCGCCTGCGAGCGCATCCTGAGGGCCATCGAAACCGCCCGCGAGTACGGCTTCCTGGGCGAGGACGTACTCGGGACGGGCTTCTCCTTCGACATCAACGTGGTCCGGGGCGCCGGCGCATTCGTTTGCGGCGAGGAAACGGCGCTCATGGCTTCCATTGAGGGCAAGGAGGGAAGGCCGCGTCCGCGTCCGCCGTTCCCCGCCGAGTGCGGGCTCTGGGGGAAGCCAACCAATATAAACAACGTTGAGACCTGGGCGAATGTGGCCCCCATAATACTGCGCGGCTCCGGGTGGTACGCCTCGCTGGGGACCGCCCACAGCAAGGGCACCAAGGTGTTCGCGCTTGTGGGCAAGATCGTGAATGCGGGCCTCATAGAGGTGCCCATGGGCATAACCCTGAGAAAGATCATATATGACATCGGCGGCGGCGTCCCGCGCGGCAAGGAGCTCAAGGCCGTGCAGACCGGGGGACCGTCGGGCGGCTGCATACCGGCGTCCATGATAGACATTCCCGTCGACTATGAGGAACTCGCGCGGGCGGGGTCCATCATGGGCTCGGGCGGCCTCATCGTAATGGACGAGGACACCTGCATGGTCGACGTCGCGCGCTACTTCGTGGCCTTCCTGGAGGAGGAGTCATGCGGCAAGTGCACGCCATGCAGGGAGGGGGTGCGCAGGATGAGGGAGATTCTCACGCGCATAACCGAGGGCGATGGGGAGCCGGGCGATATCGACCTATTAACGGAACTCGGCATGGCCATAAAGGAGGCTTCCCTCTGCGGTCTCGGCGCGACGGCGCCCAACCCGGTGCTCACGACCATCAGGTACTTCGAAGACGAATACAGGGCCCACATATACGACAAGCGCTGCCCGGCGCGCGTGTGCAAGGCGCTCATTGTCTACAGGGTGGTGCCCGACAAATGCACGGGCTGCCAGAGATGTGTTCGCGCATGTCCGGTGGGGGCCATATCGGGGCCGCGTTCGCAGCCCCACAACCTGGACCAGACCAAGTGCATTAAGTGCGGCGCCTGCTATGAGGTATGCAAGTTCGACGCCATAGCCGGCGACGCCATTTACATCGAGTAGGAACGGGGAGAGGGCCGGAACCGGCCGGAGATGGGAATGAAGCCTGAAAATAAGCCGGCGAAGAGGCGCGGGGAAAAAACGGAGAACCGGCCGGTTAAGGAGCCGAAATCGGGGCCGGATAGGAAAATCGTGAAGAAATCCGAGATGGTGAGACTGACTATCAACGGGAAAAAGGTGAATGCCCTTAAGGGGGACACCGTGCTTGAGGCGGCCAGGGAGGCGGGAATCGAGATCCCGACGCTCTGCCATCACGAGGCCCTGATTCCTACCGGGTCATGCCGGCTCTGCGTTGTGGAGGTCACGGCGGGCGGTAGGACGAGGACAATGGCGTCATGCGTGACTCCAGTGGCCGACGGCATGAGGGTCGCCACCGACACGCCCCGTCTCAAGCGGATAAGGCGCATGGTCGTGATTCTCCTGGAGGCCCGCTGTCCGAATATAGCCATCATCAAGAAGCTGGCCAGGGATTTCGGCGTCAGGAAGAACCCCTTCCCCAAGGATGATGAAGACTGCTTCCTGTGCGGTATGTGCGTCAGGGCCTGCCTGGAGATAGTCGGGGTCGGCGCCATAGGCATCGCCAATCGCGGTCCCGAAAGCGAGGTCGTGCCGCCTTTCAGCGTCGAGTCGGGCGTATGCATCGGTTGCGGCACTTGCGCGGCCATTTGCCCGGCCAGGACGTTTACGCTGGAGAAGGTGTTCAGGAGAAGGAGCATGCATACCGCCGGTGGAGTCGAGAGCGTATTCAGATGCAAGGTGTGCGAGAGCCATTACACCGGTACATAGAGAAGTAGCGCCCGGGACAGGGGCGCTAGGGAGAAACCTGAGAGGAACATGGTTAGAGAGGATTCAAAGACAGGCGGTGGGCCGGGCGCCCCGGGGCGGGAGCCGGAGAGTGTAGCCGTCGCGCTGTTCGATAGCGGCGCAATGGCGCCGGCGGATCTGGACCGGATGGCCAGGGCCCTCAAGGCCGACCCGCGTGTTGAGTTCGTGGCCGGCCCCTATCGCGATCTAAATAAGAAGTCACTTGAGAAGCTGGGGGATATCCTCTCCAGGCGCGGCGTAAAGCGCGTGCTGGTAGCCGGCGCGAGCGATCGCCTGTTTGGAAGGCTGATAAGAGAGGCGCTTGAGCCGCGCGGCGTGGACCCGTCCCTGGTGGCCATCATCGACTTCGACCAGGCCGAAGGCGCCCGCGCGGGCAGGTCGCGCGCGGAGAGACTGCTCAAGCTCATCAGCGCCTCCGCGGCCAGCCTGGCCATAGCCAGCCCGGTTGAAACACTTGAGGCCGCGATCAGGCCCTCGAGTCTCGTCATAGGCGGAGGCGTCGCGGGCATAGCGGCGGCGGCCGCGCTCGCGAGGAGAGGAGTGAAGGTCACGCTCGTGGAAAAGGAGAAGGACCTCGGGGGGCTCATCAGGCATCTCAATGCGGTTTTCCCGGCCTATGTGCCGCCGTCTGATTTCATCAGGGCCAGGCTGGATGAGCTTGGCGGCGGCCAGGTGGAGATCATAAAGGGCGCGGAGCCCGTGTCCATGTCCGGGCATGTGGGCGACTACGAGGTCAAGCTCTCCAGCGGGAAGACGGTGGAGGCCGGAACCATAATCGTGGCCACGGGCGGGGCGCTTCATGAGCCCCACGGCCTTTTCGGCTATGGTGATTTCGAGCATGTCATAACGCAGATGCAGCTTGAGACAATAATGAAATCGGGTGAGCGGCCGGGAGAGAATGTGGTGATGATACAATGCGCGGGCTCCCGCATCCCGGAGAGGCCCTATTGTTCGCGCATATGCTGTACGGCTTCCATCAAGAACACGGTGCTCATGAAACAGAAATTCCCCGAAATCAATGTGACCATCCTATCCAGGGGATTCGCGGAGTACGCGGGCGACCTGGATCGTGCCAGAGAGATGGGCGTTGAGATCATAAGATACTCCACCGAGAGGCCTCCGGTCGTCGGGGGAGAGAGCGTAGAGGTCTATGACGAGATCTCCGACCGGGAGGAGGTCATATCCGCCGACCGCGTTGTGCTGGCGGTGCCTTTCGTGCCCTCCGAATCCACCCGTGAGGTCGCCAGGGTGCTCCGGCTTCCGACCGACACGTACGGTTTCATCATAGAGCCGGAGCCCAAACTGAGGCCCGGGGAGTTCGTGCCGAGAGGTATATATGTCGCCGGCGCGGCCCACTGGCCGGCGACCATCACCGACTCGGTGGTGCAGGGTTACAGCGCCGCTTCCCGCGCATTCGACCTCATCAGCCAGGGCACGGTCTCCAAGCTGGCCTTCGTCAGCCGGCTTGAAGAGAGCCTCTGCAGGGGATGCGGGAGATGCGCCGATGCGTGCATGCACGGCGCGATAGAACTGGTTGAAGCTGAAGACGGCCTTAAACAGGCAGTACACCTGCCAATACAGTGTACCGGATGCGGCGTCTGCGTCTCGGTGTGCCCGTCGGGCGCCTTCTCGCTGGGCTACATCAGCAGCCGCCAGATAGGATCGATCATTGAAGCCATCGTCTAGGAAGAAAGGCGCGTCGCGCAGAAAGGCCGGGGCGGCGGGTACCGCGGGTTCGCGTAAGGGGGCGCGCACGGCCCGGGGCCGATCAGGCAAGACGGACGTGGTGGCGCTGGCCTGCAAGTGGCACCCGGTTGAGTCCATGGAAAATGCGGTGGCCGATGGCTTCACGCTGCCGGCCGGAGTGGTGGTGCTGCCCGTGAGATGCACGGGCGGCATAACCGTGGCGTCCATACTCAAGCTCTTCGCGAAGGGGCTTGAGGGCGTTCTCATAATGGGATGCAACGAAGGCGACTGCCATTATTACAACGGAAGCGAGCGTTGCAGAGAGATAATCAAAGATACGAGAGAGATACTGGGGTGGAGCGGCATTGCCCCGGAGCGGCTGGGCTTCGCCCTCATGTCGGGAAGCCAAGGCAAGAACTTCGAAGAGGTTCTCGGTGACTACTTGAAAGAACTTAAGAAAGCAAAGGCCGGGCGTGCCGGGTCGGGGAGGAGGAAGCGTGTCGCTTAAGGCGGTCATAGCGAAGACAAAGGCCTATTACTGCCTGGAGTGCGGCATATGCACGGGAACCTGCCCGGTGTCACGCTACAGCCCTACTTATTCTCCCAGGGTGATGGTCGAGAACGCGCTTCTCTTCGAAGAGGGCGAGACGCTATGCGCCGAGGAGCTCTGGACCTGCCTCACATGCGGCACATGCAACTTGAGGTGCCCCTCCACGGTGGATTACACTGCCTTCATGGCGGCGCTCCGCGAGAAGGCGAGGGCGATCGGAGAGCAGGGTACATGCACGCATGCCGACACCATGGCCGCGCTCGGGGCGCTGCAGATGCGCGAAGACTTCAGAAAACCCCGTGAGTGGCTCGGCAAAGGCGTCAGGATAAAGCCTAAGGGGTCCACGTACTATTTCTCGGGATGTCTGCCCTATCTCAATGTGGTGTTCCGCGAAATCGGCTATGAAGGCGGGGAGTCGGGGAACGCGGCGGTCAGGCTCCTAAACGCCGCCGGCATCGTGCCCGCGGTGAGTGAGAAGGAAGTATGCTGCGGCCACGATCCGTACTGGACGGGGGACCGGGATTCCGTCCGGTATTTCGCCAGGAGGAACCTGGCTGCCATAAGGAAGACAGGCGCGAAGCGAGTGGTCTTCTCCTGCCCCGAAGGCTATCACATGTTCAAACATATATATCCTGAACTGGGGATAAAGGTGCCATTCGAGTGCGTGCATATTCTCACGGTGCTAGCCGACAACCTGAATAAACTCAAGCTCAAACCGTTCCCCGGCGAGGTCACCTATCATGACCCGTGCAGGCTGGTAAAGTTCGATGACGTTTTCGAAGCGCCGCGCGAATTGCTCGCGGCGGTTCCCGACCTGGCACTGGTCGAGATGGGCCGCATCGGCAAGGACGCCATGTGCTGCGGATCGTCCAACTGGGTGAGCTGCACGCGCGTAAACAAGCAGATACAGGTGGAGCGGCTCAACGAAGCCGTGGACACGGGGGCGGCGACGCTCATAACATCATGTCCCAAGTGCAATATCCACCTGAGATGCGCGGCGCGCGACGAGGATAATAAGGGCAAAATGGAAATAAAGGACATACTCACGCTTCTGGCCGAGTCACTCGGAGGAAAGAAACGTGCAACCTAAGGTAGCTGTGATCGGCGGCGGGATAGCGGGCATTCAGGCCGCGCTGGATCTCGGGGAGATGGGCGTCCGCGTCTATCTCATCGAGACGAAACCCAGCATCGGCGGCGTGATGTCGCAGCTCGACAAGACTTTCCCGACCAACGATTGCTCCATATGAATCCTGGCGCCCAAGATGCTGGAGGCCGGTCGGCATCCAGAGGTTGAGATTCTGGCGTACACGGATCTCGTGCGCATGAAAAAGAAGGGCAGGAAGTTCGCCCTCACAGTGAACAGGAAGGCCCGCTACGTCAAGGAGGACGTCTGTAACGCCTGCGGGCTGTGCGTGGCCAAGTGCCCGGGAAGGGCTCCCGACGTCTTCGATACGGGCCTGAGGAAGCGCACTGCCGTTTACCTCTATTTCTCGCAGGGCATTCCCGCGGTGATGACCATAGACCCGGACGCCTGCATCTATCTTACCAAGGGCAAGTGCCGCGTATGCGAAAAGCGCTGCGATAAGGGCGCCATCGATTTCGAGCAGAAGGACAAGAAGGTGACGCTGGACATTGACGCCGTCATCATGGCGACCGGCGTGGACCTGTTCGACCCCACGCCCCTCACGCATTACGGCTTCGGGAGGCTTAAGAACGTAATTACGGGCATCCAGTACGAGCGCCTTATCAACGCGACGGGCCCGACGGGCGGCCACCTCTACCGGCCGTCCGACGGCAAACTCGCCAAGAAAGTCGCATACGTTCAGTGCGTGGGCTCGCGCGACCTCAACTACTGCGATTACTGCTCGAGCGTATGCTGCATGTACTCCATCAAGGACGCCATGCTCGCGCGCGAGCACGACCCCGAGAGCAACTCCTATATATTCCACACCGACCTCCGCAACGTGGGCAAGTGGTTCCAGAAATACGAGCGGCGTGCCGCTGAGGAATACGGCGTCAATTTCATCAGGGGCAGGATTGCGGAGATAGAGGAAGACGAGAACAAGGACCTGGTGGTTTGGTACGAGGACACGCGCGAGCAGAAGGTAAAGTCGATGAAGATGGAGATGGTAGTGCTGGCGACCGCGGCCATGCCCTCAAAGAGCGCCAAGGGCCTGGCCAGGATCCTCGGCATCAAGACGGACAGGTACGGTTTCGTACAGACCCTGCCGGGGTCGCCGGCGGATACGACGGTGAAGGGCGTTTTCGCCTGCGGTTTCTGCAAACGGCCCTGCGATATTCCGGAGGCTGTGAGCCAGGCGAGTGCGGCGGCCCAGCGGGCGGCGGCCCATGTCAAGAAGGCAGTACGGGTATGACCAGGAAGAGCAAGGCCGGGAAGACGAAGAAGGCCAGGCAGGCCAAGCAGACTAAAAAGACAAGGGCGGGGGGGAAAATGAAGAAGGCCGGCAAGAGGGCCGGGAAAAAGCCGGCGACCAAGGCGGGGCGCAAGCCGCCGGTGGCCGGAAGCGATCTTGCAAAGGCCAGAGATGAAGACCTGGTCCAGGCCGAGTTCGGCTTCGTCGAAGCTGAAGGCGCGCCTACGGCCCGGGTGGCGGCTGAGGCCCGCACGAAGGAGGCGGCGCAGGCGAAGGAGGCGGCGCAACCGAAGGACGTGGCCGGGAGTGGGGCGAGGCAAGTGAAAGACGAGAAGGAAGAGGATCTCAGGATCGGCGTTTTCGTGTGTAACTGCGGCACCAATATCGCAGGGTTCCTCGATTGCTCCGATGTCGCCGAGTACGCCAGGACTCTTCCCAACGTCGCCTTTGTGCGCGAGAACCTCTTCTCATGTTCGGAGGCAGGCGCCAACGACATAAGAAACGCCATCATCGAGAACAACCTCAACCGCGTCATCGTGGCCGCATGCACGCCCATAACGCATGAGCCCACATTCAGGGCGGTTTGCGAGCAGGGCGGCCTTAACGCCTACTTCTTCGAGTTCGTGAACATACGCGAGCACTGCTCCTGGGTGCACAAGGAGATAAGAGAAGACGCCACCGAGAAGGCAAAGGACCTTATCAGAATGGGCGTAGCGCGGGCGGCATATCTCGAGCCCCATGAGCCCATCACTGGAGAGGTCGAGAGGGTGGCGCTTGTCATGGGAGGCGGCGTGTCGGGCATGACCGCGAGCCTCGAGCTCGCGGCCCGCGGCTTCGACGTCATCCTTGTCGAGAAAAAGAAAGAGCTGGGTGGTCTGGTCAGGTACCTCGGCACCATTCACCCCTGGGGCAAGAAGGGCGCGGACTACGCCAGGGACCTGGCGAAGCGTGTCGAGAAGCACAGGAAGATCAAGATATACAGGTCTTCAGAAGTGACGGACGTAAAGGGCTTCATAGGCAAGTACAGCGTCACGCTGTCTTCGCTCAAAAAGCCCGTGACCGCGGGTATGCTCATAGTGGCCACCGGCGCCGAGCCCCTGGTTCCGGAGGGTCTCTACGGCTTCGATTCCAGGCGCGTGATCACCCAGATGCAGATGGAAAACATGCTCTTGACCGGAAAGCTCGCCGGCAAAAGCATAGTAATGATACAGTGCGCCGGCTCGCGCGAGCGCGGGAGGCTCTATTGCAGCCGGATTTGCTGCATGGCGGCGGCCAAGAACGCGCTTATCGCCGCGAGGAAGCACAAGGCGGATGTCACGATTCTCTACCGAGACCTCATGTGCTACGGCACTGACGAGAGGCTCATGCGCGACGCGAAGGAAGCGGGAGTCAAGTTCATCAACTTCGCGGCGGACGAGCCGCCGGTCGTTGAGAAGAAGTCGGTGAAGGTCAGGGCCGACGTACTCGGCAGAGACCTGGAACTCCATGCGGATTACGTGGTTCTCTCGACGCCGCTCATGCCCGCGGCCAGCAATCGAGAGATCTCGCGCATACTCAAGGTGCCGCTTGACGAGTATGGCTTCTTCCTCGAGGGCCATGTCAAGCTCAAGCCTCTGGATTTCTCGACTGACGGCATCTTCGTTTGCGGTACTGCCAGGTGGCCCGCGACCGTACATGAGTGCCTGGAGCAGGCAATAGGAGCGGCTTCGCGGGCTTCCACGTTCCTCGCGAAGGGCGAGGTCAGGGTCGAGCCCATAGTATCCGTGATAGAGGACGTCGAGGGCTGCAGGGGCTGCGGCCTGTGCGTGGCCGTGTGCCCTTACGGCGCCATCGAGCTTGTAGACACCGAGGACGGCAGGAAGGCCCATACGATTGAAGTGGCATGCAAGGGCTGCGGCACATGCGGCGCCACATGCTATAAGCGCGTTATCAGGATGGAGCATTTTACGGACAGGCAGCTTCTCGCCCAGGTGAGGGCTGCGTTCAAGAAGTAGAGTCGGCAAGCAAAGGGAATACGAACATAGCGACAAGAAGCAAGAAGGAGCGGCCTATGGCTTACAAGCCTAAGATCATCGCGTTCTGCTGCCGCTGGTGAGCTTACAGCGCGGCAGACCTCGCCGGGGTTGCGAGGCTTCAATATCCGCCGGATATCCGCGTCATCCGGGTGATGTGCTCGGGGCGCGTGGATCCGTTCATGATGATCGAGGCATTCATCGCGGGCAGCGACGGGGTGTTCGTGGGCGCCTGTAAAAAGGGCGAGTGCCACTACGCCGAAGGCAACCTGCACGCCGCTGGAAGGGTCATGCTGGTTAAGAAAGTGCTGGAGGCCGCAGGTATAGACCCGGGCAGGCTGGTCATGAGGTACATGTCGGCCGCCGAAGCAAACAAGTTCGTCGAGTACTCGACCGAGTTCCAGAAGACGATCTCGGACCTCGGGCCCATCGGCGAGCCGGAGGGCATACCTGCAGATGACATCACCATAAAGCTGGAAGCGGCCAGGGCGGCGCTGGAGGGCAAGAAACTGAGGTGGGTGGCCGGCAAGCTGGTCGAGTTCCAGGAGAAGAACAATCTCTATGAAGAGAACTTCACCAGGCATGAGGTGGGGAGGCTCCTGGAGGAAGTCGCGACGGACGAGTACAGGCTCCGCGAGATACTCGCGCGGCTCTCCGCTGGCCCGAGGTCGGCAAAGGAACTCGCGGCTGCGATGAAACAGCCGGCGCGCATCATCGTGCGCAGCATGGCGGATTTAAGGAAGATGGGTCTCGTGGAGCTGGACGGCATCGATGGAAAGTCGCCAAGGTGGCGCGCAGTCGAAGAAGCGGAACTTGCGTATGAGTAAGGACAGCGAGAAGAGCAAGGCGGACATGAGAGAAGTCATAGTAGTAGGGGGAGGGGGGCCGGGCCTGAGGTCTGCTCTGGAGGCGGCGTCGGGCGGCGCCAGGGTCTACCTGGTCGAGGAGTCGGCGTTCCTCGGAGGAGATCTCCTTAAGGCCGACAGGGTGACTCCTGCGGACTTCCCGGCCATCTGCGCGTCTTCGAAGATGATCAACGAAGTCCTTTCGAATCCCAATATACAGGTTTACACCAACGCCGGCCTGGGCCGCGTTTCGATGAAAGACGGCAGGGTAAAAGCCGGCGTGAGTTTGTCGGCGAGTCGTGTGACCGAGGAATGCACCGCCTGCGGCAAGTGCCTCATGGTCTGTCCCATCAAGCCCTATGACACTCACAACGAAGGCCTCATGCTGCGGACGGCCATTGACTTCGACGGCCCGCGCGAGTTCGGCGGAATATACAATATCGAAAAAGAGACGCCGGCATGCCAGGAACGCTGCCCGGTGCATATCGACATAAGGCGCTATGTCGGCCTGATAGCCCAGGGCCGGTACGAGGAAGCCATAAGGGTTATCAGGGAGAAGAACCCGCTTCCCGCGGTGTGCGGCCTCGTATGCCCGCATCCATGCGAAACGGCCTGCAACAGGGGGCATCAGGACGAGCCCATTGCTATCGACGCCCTGAAGCGATTCGTCGCGGGCTATGAGATTGAGCTCCGGAAGGCCGGCAAGTTCACCCCGCCCAGGCGCGCGAAGGACAAGAAGAAGAAAGTGGCCATCGTGGGCGCCGGCCCGGCGGGCCTCACGGTCGCGCATGACCTGGCGCTCGAAGGCTATCGCTGCACCGTATTCGAAGAGGCCCCCGTCCCGGGCGGCATGCTCTGGATCTGCATACCCGAGTACAGGCTGCCCAGGGACATGGTCATGAATGACATAGACTACATCAAGGACCTCGGCGTCGAGATCAAGCTTGAGACCCCCTTGGGCAAGGACTTCACCGTCGACGACCTCTTCAAGCAGGGATACAAGGCCGTCTTCATGGGGATCGGCGCCCACAAGGGGCTCAAGCTCCGCGTCCCCGGCGAGGACGACTTCGAAGGCTTCCTCGACTGCGTCAAGTTCCTGAGGGCGGTCAACCTCGGCGACAAGACCAGGCCCGGCAACAAGGTCATAGTCATCGGCGGGGGAAACTCCGCGATCGACTCCGCGCGGACGGCCATAAGGCTGGGATGCGAAGAGGTCACCATCCTCTACAGGCGCTCGAGACGCGAGATGCCCGCCAACTCCTGGGAGGTCGACGGCGCGGATGAAGAGGGCGTCAAGATACATTACCTGGCCGCTCCAATCAAGGTGCTGGGCGAGAAGGGCAAAGTCGTGGGGATGGAGTGCACCCGGATGGAGCTCGGCAAGCTGGACGCCAGCGGAAGAAGGCGACCGGTGCCGGTGCCGGGTTCGGAGTTCACGGTCGAAGCCGACCTCATTATTCCCGCCATCAGCCAGGAGCCCGACCTGTCATTCCTGCCCGAGGATCACGGATTCGATATATCGCGCTGGAACTCGTTCGTGATCAACGAGAGCACTGGCGAGACCAGTCGCGAGGGGGTATACGCGGGCGGCGACGATGTCACCGGGCCGGCCACAGTGATAGAGGCCATACAGGCCGGCCATGTGGCGGCGGAGAACATGAAGGAGTATCTCAAATAGATGAAAAAGCCCAAGTTCATACCGGAGTTTAAGGACATCCCATCGCCCAGGGCCAGGATGCCCGAGCTCCCGGTAGAGGAAAGGCACCTGAGTTTCGCGGAGGTTGAGCTGGGGCTTTCCGAGGAACAGGTTCTCAAGGAGGCCTCGCGCTGCCTGAGCTGCCGGAGGTGCATAGGCTGCGGCCTCTGCCTCGCCGAGTGCGACGACTGCGCCATAGTGTACGAACAGAAGTCGTCACGAATCACGCTGGAGGCCGACGCCATCATCTACGCGGCCGACAACGACGTTTTCGATGCCCGGTCCAAGCGCGACCTCGGCTATGAGAGGTGCGCCAATGTAATCACGAGCATCGAGTTCGAGCGCCTCGCCAGCGCGGTGGGCCCATTCGGCGGAGTCATATTGAGGCCCTTTGACGGCGAGATTCCCGAGAGCATCGCTTTCATACAATGCGTGGGCTCGCGCGAGGAGGGCATAGGGGCCAACTTCTGCTCGACAGTCTGCTGCTCCCGCACCCTGTCGCAGGCGGCGAGGGCGCGCGAAGTCATCGGCGATGTTGAGGTCACGGTCATTCACAGGGGGCTTCGCCCCGCAGGCAAAGAGGGCGAGAGGACCCTTACCGCGCTCATGGCCGAGGACTGGACGGAGTTCGTGGCCGGGGACGTAGAGAGCGTTACCGAGGATGCGGAGACCGGGAATATTGTGATCAAGTGCGCCGCGGACGGCGGCGAGACTGAACGCGAGTTCGGCCTCGTTGTGCTTGCGGTAGGCGCCCGCGCCAAACGCGAGTTCGGTTCGGTTGCGCGCAGGGCGGGGCTGGGGACCAACCGCTACAAGTTCATAGAACTCAAGCCCGGCAAGATGGTAGTCCCCGGCGGGGGCGTTTACTTCGCGGGAGCTGCATTCGGGCCGGCAACCGAAGAGCGGGGCGTGATTGAGGCCATGGCGGCCGCTTCGAGGGCGCTCAGCGGCGTCGGGCCCATTGAGAAGAAAGAGGCATCAGACAGGAGCAGCGGCAAGCGCGTGGTCTTGGCGTGCCGGTACGGGCTCGACCTCTCGGGCTCGGATGCCGGAGAGGCTGAAGCGCAAGGAGTGTTCCCGTTCCTCTGCTACAAGCGGGGACGCGAAGCCATGGCGGAGAAAGTCGGGAAAGGCGACAATCTGGTCGTCCTGGGATGTCATCCTGGAACCCATGAGAGCCTGTTCGAGAGCGTGCTGGGACTGCCCGCCGGCGGCGTCATACTCGTTGGGAAGCAAGACATGGAGAAAGCGGGGGGCGACCTTTCAGCGGCGATTGAGGCCGCCTCGGAGCGGGGCTCGGAAGCGAGCGCGCCGGCCGGGAACCGCAGCGTGGCGGTGATCGGTGGCGGCGTCGCGGGACTCGCCGCAGCAGCGGAGCTCGCCCGCAGGGGGGTCCCGGTGGTGCTTGTGGAGAAGGGCGGCAAGTTGGGCTCATTGCTTAAAGGAGCAGGGGATGATGACGATGAGCGCGCCGCTGTTGAGGCCTTCTTCGATTCCATCAATGAAAGCGATAAAATAGAGGTCATGACATCCGCCATGCTCGAATCCGTGGAGCGCAGGGATGGGGGTTACACCCTGGGCATCTCCGGGAGCAAGGGCGCGGAGACGGTCGAGGTCTCTTCCGTCATAATCGCGACGGGTGCCGGTGAGTTCCAGCCGGAGGGCCTCCTCTACGGCGAGTCGGACAGGGTGATGAGCCAGAAGGAGTTCAGGGCGAGGGCGGAAGGAGGGGAGACCGGATACAAGAAGGTGGTTATGCTGCAATGCGTGGGCGCGAGGGACAAGGCACATCCCTATTGCAGCAGGTACTGCTGCAGCGAGGCCATAGAGAACGCGCTTCATTACCTCACCGCGAATCCCGACGCCGGGGTGACGGTGCTGCACCGGGGCATACGCGTGTATGGTTTTGAGGAAGACGCATTTACCGACGCTATCGCGAAGGGCGTCGAGTTCGTGGAAATCGATGGTGACGTCAGCGTGGACGGCGCGGCGGGGCTTAAGGTCGACGCCCGGGGCAAGGACGGCAAGGCCGTTACCCTGAAACCCGATATCCTGGTGCTGTCACTTGCGCATACCCATGACGGGGCGAATACGGAGATTGCGGGAATCACGGGATGTGAGCTCGACGATATCAAGTTCTTTAAAACGCCCATGCCGCTCGAGGCGCCGATGAACACCACCGAAGCGGGGATCTTCGTGTGCGGGTTCGCGCGGGCGCCTGTAACCGCAGTGGAAGCATATAATGAAGGTGTAGCCGCCGCAGGGGCGGTCTGCAAGTACATCCAGCACGGAGGCTGACACATTGAATCTAAAAGAAATCGGTGAACTTCTTGAGTGCGAAGTGCTGGTGGGCGACAACCTCAGTGACATAGAAGCGGCGGGAATCTGCGCCGCCGATCTCATGAGCGACGTACTGGCCTTTACCCATCCGGGGTCGGTTCTCCTGACCGGCCTCAGCAATGTGCAGTCTGTAATCACGACTCACGTGGCAGAGGTGGTGGGTGTCATATATGTAAGAGGCAAGAGGCCCGACGCCGATGCTCTGAAACTGGCGGAACAGAAGGGCATACCGCTGCTCGCGAGTCCTCTTTCGATGTACGAGTCCTGTGGCCGACTATGGGAGAAAGGCCTTAAGATCGGCAGTGAGCTGGGTGGGGAATGAGCGACGAAGTCTTGTTTTTTCAGGAGTTCTATATCACGGGCGGGGATTTCTCCTCGGCCGGGACAGTGTCTACTGAGATAAAGTCCATATTGAAGGAAATCGGTTTCCATCCGACTGTGATCCGCAGGGCCGCTATCGCGTGTTACGAGGCCGAGATGAATGTCACCATGTATGCCGAGAGGGGAGTCGTGAGGCTCTCGGCGACGCCGGCGGCCATCAAGATCCAGTTCGACGATCAGGGGCAGGGCATTCCGGATATCAGCCTTGCAATGCAGGAGGGCTACTCGACGGCGACGCCCGAGATGCGCGAGATAGGTTTCGGCGCGGGCATGGGCCTTCCGAACATAAAGAAGAACTCGGATGTGTTCGATATTACTTCCGAGGTGGGGAAAGGCACCACGCTCGACATCACCATCAACGCCTAGGGTCAGGGTATGGCAGAGAAGTACTATCATCCGCTCAAGATCCTGCAGGACAGGTGCAACGGCAGGATGAAGTGCATGCGCGTCTGCCCCACGGAGGCCCTGCGCGTGAAGGGCGGCAAAGTGCGTATTATCGAGGAGCTCTGCATCGACTGCGGCGCTTGCGCGGACGCCTGCCCGTCCAAGGCCATCGTGCCGCTTACCGACCCCTTCACCAGGTCATCCAGGTACAAGTACAGAGTGGCTGTGGCGTCCCCGGTGCTCTACTCCCAGTTCGGCCTGGATATCGACCCCAGGATCATCGTCCAGGGGCTCAAAGAGATCGGTTTCGACTATGTGGTCGATGTGTCTCGGGCATGCGAGGAGATAAGCGCTGCCATAGACATATTCCTGGAGGAGTATGAAGGCCAGGGACCTCTCATATCGTCTTTCTGCCCCTCCGTGGTCAGGCTCGTGCAGGTCCGGTACCCGGGCCTTACCGAGCTTCTGATGCCCGTGAACGCTCCCAGGGAAATCGCGGCCCGCCAGGCCAAGGAGAACCTGTCCGAGAAGCTGGGCGTCAGGATGGACGACCTGGAAGTCCTCTATCTAACGCCCTGCCCGGCCAAGATAGTGGCCATCAAGCAGCCCGCAGAGAGGACGAGGTCGTGGATCGACGGCGCTATATCAATAGCCGACATTTACGCACCGCTCTTCAATGCCGTAAGCAATCTCGCCGACGAGGAGGTGGACGCGTGCATATCCAGCGAGTTCAGCTTCGGCGCGGGCTGGTCCATGCTGGGCGAGATGACCGGGCTTCTGGGTTCGGAGCGCGGGATTGCCGTGTCGGGCCTTAGCGACGTCATACGCATACTGGACGACATCGAGAGCGGGAGGCTCCGGGGAGTGGACTTCGTGGAGACTTCAGCCTGTCTGGGCGGGTGCATCGGCGGCTCGCTCACGGTGGATAACATGTACGTGGCGCGGAGTTCTGTCCTGAGCATGATGCGCAAGCACGGGGAGAAAGCAGCCATAAACAAGGATGAAGTCGTGACCAGATACCGCGAGGGATACTACTTCATCGAGCGCAAGCTCGCCCCGAGACCTCTCCCGCCCCTGGACAAGGACATCTCCAAGGCCATACAGAAGAAGAAAGAGAAAGCCACCATCTACGCCAGCCTTCCCCAGATTGACTGCGGCTGCTGCGGGGCCCCCACCTGCAAGGCCTTCGCTGAGGACATAGTCCGCGGCAAGAGCAAGATCGAAGACTGTATTCACATGCGGTCTATTCCCTAGTCGGAGGCATCTTGCAGGCCATCGGGCGGCGGGCTGAAACAGCCCGAGTTTCTTCGAGCGCGCCGCAGCTAGCATACCGCCGCGTTGACAGGTCTGGGATTCTTGGGTATGTGAGTTGAAGAATGGCGGACGTCATGACATCCAGCGGGAGGTGGCCTATGAGAAGGAAACACGTGTTTGTGGTCTTTATTTTTGCTGCAATGATGATGCTAATGTCGTCGGAGTTGTTGTCGTCGGAATTGCCTTCATCAGGATTAGACGACCACCTTAAGTTTCTTGAGCCCTTCTTAGGCAAAGACTGGATTGGAGGCTTTGTCGGCGAAGATGCCCCTGACTTGAAGATCTCGTTATTATTTGAGTCCATACTTGACGGCAGGGCTGTCAAATATACGCGTGAGGCAGAAGACTCGGATTTCGCTAGCGTGACGCACTTTTACTGGAATCCGAAACTCGCCCAGGTGTGTTTCATAAGCCTCAACAATCGGGGAATCGTTGAAGAGGGTAACGTGTCAGTCGACGATGACGATGTAGTGCTTGGCGGTAGTAGTTACAGAGCCGAGAGTACCATGGAATTCAGGACAACACTGAGCATAGATAAAGAAGGGATTCTGAGAGATTCCTTTGTCCGCAAAGAGGACGAAGAGTGGGTGCGGGGCCACGTCCAGGAGTTTGTGGCCGAGGTGCAATTGAAGAATAAGTGACTCGCTGCATGCGCTTTCAGGCGGATGCACTTCGCGCACTGCGGAGGCCTCAGTCCGCGTGCGCAGCAAAATCTAAGACCTCATATACCTGCGGCGCATACCCCAGCCAGCCGCGAACTCGATGTGAGTTGAATCCGACTGAAGAATGCGGTATAATCCCAGGCGGGGCGCGCAGGAGGGTAGACATGAAGCAAGCGGACAGGCGCCCGGTAATCCTGTGGGCGGGTGCTCTCATCTGTCTTTGCCTGGGTTTTTGGTTGCCCCAGGGAGTCGCAGGCGCCTACGAGATCGGGCATACCTCTTACACCTTCATAGACGCGGAGCGCGGGAACCGCGGGGTCCCCACTGAAGTCTTTTATCCCGCTGTCACTGCAGGAGAGGACGTCCCGCCGGCCGCTCCTCCGGATGGAGGATTCCCTGTAGTGTGTTTCGGACACGGTTACCAGATTGGATGGGATGATTATACTTACCTTCGAGAAGGTCTTGCAGGGAACGGGCTGGTCGTTGCCCTGCCCAGGACGGGAAGTGAGCTATTCCCCGACCATCTCGAGTTCGGGCAGGACCTGGCTTTCGCCTCGAGGGCCCTGAGGGCCGAGAGCCTTGACCCGTCATCTCTGTTTTACGGCGCGCTGTCCGCTGCTGCCGCAATAGGCGGGCATTCCATGGGAGGTGGTGCGAGTTTCCTTGGAACTGCCGGCGATTCAACAGTCGCAGCGCTTTTCAACCTGGCCGCCGCCGAGACTGATCCATCCGCTATCCAGGCGGCTTTTTCGATAACCTGTGATGCACTTGTCTTTTCTGGCTCGCTTGACTGCGTGACCCCGCCGGCGGGCCACCAGGTCCCCATGTACGAGTCGCTGGCGAGTGAATGCAAGACCTATATCAACATCACTGGCGCCAGTCATTGCCAGTTCGCCGAGTACAACTTCTTATGCGGGCTCGGCGAGATCGGCTGCCCGAGTCCGACGATCACCCGCGGCCAGCAACACGCCGTCACCATGGATCTGCTTGTGCCGTGGCTGCACGCGGTTCTATATGGGGACTCCACGGCTTGGGCGGAGTTCCGGAACCTCCTGGAAACTCTCACCGGGATTACCTGGGTACAGGACTGCGGTACTTCCGGCGTCCAGGGCGACCATTATAGGGCCTGTGACCCGGCCGGGACTTCTATTGAGTCGAGGATTTCCCCCAATCCTTTCACACAACGCACGGAGATAAGGTTTAGCATAACTGATGCCGACTGGGCTTGGGTGGAGGTGTTCTCTGTTGAAGGCCGCAGGGTACGCTGCCTCGGAGGGGGACACATGGAAGCCGGTATTCATAGCCTTAGCTGGGACGGTTGCGATCAGGAAGGCCGCCCCATGCCTGCCGGCGTTTACTTCTACCGCGTGACATCGGGGGGCAGTACTTCATCAGGGCCCGTGCTGCTCGTTAGATGAGGCCCTCTTACACCGCCGGCCTCGCCCCGGCCGTGTCCACGGGAATTGACCACTGGCGCCGGACCATTTACAGGATAGCTTATCCTATGCCTTCACTTCCCCATCTCCTCTTCGACTTCCTTGGCGCCTTCTGCGTAGTATTGCTGCTCATCCGGTGCCAGCTCGTGCAGCAGCCGGAGGAACTCCCCGGCGTGAACACGCTCTTCATTCGCAATGTCCTCGAGCACGTCGATTGCCAGCTTGTTGTCCGTTGACTCGGCGAGCTGCATGTAGAGCTGAACCGCTTCGTACTCCGCGGCAATCATGAAACGGATTGCCCGGATGAGTTCTGCCTCCGTCAGCTTCCTGTCGTTAGCCAGGCCTGAGAAAGACGATGAGAATTCCGGCATGGTTATCCTCCTTACCCTTGAGAATACGAAATGAGAATACAAACAGGCCTCTGCATCGCTTGTACCTATTGAGAGCGCCAGAAGCGAGTATGATTCTAGCGTGAGCCGATTATGTGTGTCAAGAGGGGCGGTTCTATACACCAGGCGCCTTGCGGTACGACTGGACGGCCTGAAGCCCGACAGATGTCCCTCGGTATTGACAGTTCTGCGGTTCACTGGTAAGTATGGATTGCAGAGTGACACGCTCAGAGAGAAGCGGCAACCATGAGATCGGTAATTGACAGGATCAGTATGAGCAGCAGCGGGCCGCATACTAATGCATTCGGGGATAAAGATGTGGGAGGAGGAGAATCCCGATGATAGATGTCATCTGGGCGACGCCCCTGTATGAGTTCCTGCGGCAATGCAATAAAAGCCCGTTGCCCAAAGAGGTGCTGGATTGTGGGGCAGGCGGTTCCCGCCCTCCACTGTCGCTGTTCTATCACTATGGATACAGAACCTGCGGTATCGAGATCGCAGAAGATGCACTCGCGAAGGCACAGCGGTTCTGCGCGGACACCGCCATGGCCCTGAACATCATCGGCGGGGATATGCGCTTCATTCCCTTCCCTGATGGCAGTTTCAGCTTCGTATACTCATACAATGCGATTGACTTCATGACGAAGCCGGACATCGAGCTCTCGATTAGAGAGATCGCCAGAGTGCTGAGGCCGGATGGGTTGTGCTTCGTGAATTTTCTTTCGATAGACGATGAGGAGACCTGGGAACCTTTCTGCGATACGGCGCCGGCGAAGAATATCCTGAAGAGTGAGCATTTCGCCCATTTCGAGGACGATGAGGCGGATGTGTGCTTCGGGGCCTTTGAGATTGTACGCAAGGAGAAGAGGCTGTTTGAGAAGCTGTGGGAAGGGAGGATGCTGAAGCAGGCGAGGATTGAGTACATCGCGAGGAAGAGATGAACTGCTGCGGTGCGCCTGAGCCCCGGCCGGGGCGCAGCGGGGTGGCCGGCAGCTGAATCGGCGGCCTGATGAGAAGAAGGAGCGCAGTGCAAATTGCGAGGGGTAGATGATGAGTGAACTGAGGGCCGGTGTTTCCGATGAGGAAATGAAGCAGATATTGGCGGGATTGGACCGGCAGCGCCGAATCCAGATCATCGGTCTCGCGGTCGTTGTTGCAGCGGCTTTCATGGCGCTTGTGTCGAGGTTAATACCCGCTGCGGCGCTGGGGTTGCCTTTCTCCTTCTGGGGCCTCCTCGCGGTCTCACTTCTCGTGGCGAAGCTTGTGCTGCTATTCGCGGGCTGGCGTTGCCCGAGGTGTGGAGGCTCGCTCGGGTCAACCTACTGGCCACGCTATTGTCCCGGGTGTGGAATAGCCTTCCGGGATACAGAGAAGCGCTGAGTTGCCCAAATATACCGCCTCACCCCCGGCATCCGGAGTGGTTCGGCAGGTAGAGGGGCAGGTGGGCCGGCCCGGCCGTTAGATTTGCTTTACAAGCGACTCCACCGTCAGCACGTATGCAAACGCATAGGCCAGGTTCTTGAGCGTGGCCACCTGGAACTCGGGCTCGGATGTGGCCGTTGCATCGGCCAGGAAGAAGATTCGGAAGTCGCGCATGAACGCGTCCCGGGCGGTCGTCTCGCAGCAGATATTGGTGAGAATACCCGTGATGATGAGGTCTGTCACACCCATTCCCAGTAGCGCGGTCTCCAGGCCGGTGTTATGGAAGCCGCTGTATCGATGCTTCCAGATGACCTCCTCGTCCTTGCGCGGCACCAGCGGCGCGTAGATCTCGGCGCCCTTCCTGCCCTTGACCAGGCACCGGCCCTCCTTTATCTCGGGCCACCACTCGGCCGTCATGCCGCCGTCCACAGCGGGGTCCTCGTGTGCATGGCCGGTATAGACGACCGGGATACCGGCCTTCCGGCAGGCCTGTATGACGCGTTTAACATTGGGGACTATGTCGAGGGCGTTGTGGAAGAAGTCGCCGCCGCTCTCGGACAGGAACTCGTTCTGCATGTCGATCACGAGGAGGCAGGCCTTCTTCTTCCTCAGGGTCATCTTGTGGAGGTTGTAGGGCCCGATTTCACGCATCCACTCAGGTGTCTTATCAGTCCACATTCCCGGCTATCCTCTTTGAGGCAATAAAGATAACCCAAAGTCGCGGGATTTCAACATAGTTCTGATTACGCGGTATATGGGTCGGATACAATACACCGCGGGACCTTGGATGTATGAAGCGTGCACTTCCCGGTCAGATGACCTTAATGAATTGATATTGCTTAGATTATCTTCTCCGGGTCATCGGGCGGCCACAGCAGATCAGTCTGCTGATACCCAGGCCTTCATTCGTTATGGCGACCTCGACGCCGCACAGAGCGCATGAATAGGTGGGCTTGGGTCTCATTATGGGCTTGGGCCTGGAAACCCTGCGCTTGGCCATAATGGTGGCCTTCTTGGTAGTCCCCTTCTTGCGGGCGGGCCTTTTCTTTGCCGTCTTTCGTTTGGCTGTCTTCTTCTTTTTGACGGTCTTCTTTCTGGCTGTCTTCCTCTTGACGGTCTTCTTCGCCTTCTTCCGGGTGGTCTTCTTCTTCGCCGGCTTCCGCCTGGCGGTCTTCTTCTTCGCCTTCCTGACGGCTTTGCGCCTGGTGGTTTTCTTCTTGGCTACTTTCCGCCGCGCGGTCTTCCTCTTGGCGGTCTTTTTCCTCCCGGCGGTCTTGCGCGCAGGCTTCCGCTTGGTGGTCCTCTTGCGCGCGGTCTTCCTCTTGGTAGCCTTCCTACGGGTAGTCTTCTTCTTGCTCCTTCGGACTGCCATGAACTCACCCCCTTCTGCTTGAACCCGCTTAAGCCGAAACAAGTATATTAGGCCTTTGATTTGTGTCAAGATTTTCTTTAAAATGCTGATAGAATGAACATATTAAGGAGGTTTGTATGGATATGTCCTATTGCCGCGGGTGGGCGGCAGCTATCTTATTGATTTTACTGGTCTTAACTCTATTCGGGACATTTTCAGCCGGGGCCGAAGAGATGTATGAGAGGACCGGGACCGCAAAAGTGCTGGATGGGGTCGAGCCTTTCGAGCTCGACTATGACTCGGGCAACATGGGATTACATGCCCTGGCGTCATGTCTCAAGGCCACCGGGACCGTAAGCGGCTACTACACGCTGGTGGGGTTTTCCAGGTCGGCCTTCAAGTTCGTCTATGACAGCACCGAGGCATATGAACCCCTGAGGGACCTCTACCCTGTGGACGTGCTGAGCCAGGCCGCCAGGAACTCGGGCCATCCCGATTGCCACTGGGAGATGAATAAGTCCATCGATGTGGTTAAGTCATTGATAAAGGGTGAGATAGACAGCGGCCGACCCGTGATAGCCCCGTTTCTCAAAGACGACGCCTACCGCGGCTTCTTCATAATTGTGGGATATGACTATGACAGGCACCTCTTCTACCTGCAGGGCGCGCTGGGGCCGGATTCGGCTTATGTAAGCGTGCCTATCCCAGAGTACTGGGACGGCCCCACGGCGAGCCCGGAGGGTTGGGCCAGGAATCCAGTCTTCTTGCTGGGCGAGGCGGTTGAGGAATTGGACAGACGTGGGGCGCGCGAGCGGAAATCGGTGAGAATGGGCATGCGGCTCTTCAGGGGAGGCGCGCTGGAGTACGGGACTCATCCGGGCGAGGGCCGATATATGGCTGTGCCGGGTCCTCACGGGGCCGCCTACGGCCTTCCGGCCTACGATGTGCTGTCGTGGGACGTGGAGAACGCCCCGATCCTGTCTGAAAGCGAAGGCGGCCAGGCGGTCAACTTCGGGTTCCTTTGGCGGGTGGACTCCCAGGTGGGCCAGCTCTGGCATGACAGGTTCCACGGGGCCAAGTATGTGCGGGGCATTTCGCGTTTCCTCCGGTTCGAGCAGAGGATGCTTCTCGGCGAGATAACGGAGAACTATGAGAAAACGGCCGTCGACGCGCGGACGCTGAGGAGGATGTTCTGGAATCCCGTCCCCGACACCCTGGCGAACGCGGACGATGTAATAACCTATATTGAGGATGAGGGGGCCATTGTCTACTGGGTCGGCCAGGTCGAAAGCTTCGCGCCCGACCTGGCTTCCCGCGGGCTCGAGACCCATGATACGCCGTGGGGGCCGGTAGTTGTGCTGGATTCGCCGTCGAAGCGGCTCAGGGCCAAGCTCCTGGTGAAGAGCATAGCCTCGCGGGAAAGAAACTCCTTGTATGTGATGAGGGATATTGCCGAGCATATAGGGAGACTGGCCCCCGATGCGTTAAGACAGAAGGACGAGACCGGGGAGAGTCAGGAAGGCGGGGGCGAGTAGCAGGGAACACCAGGGGAGGTGCTTGAGTTGGACAAGAGGCAGCTCGGAAAGGTATCAAGGAAGCTCGCCGGCATATGCCGCAAGAGCAAGTTCTTCAGGTGCGCGAGCCGTTATTCGGTGCCGTCCGACGAGTCGGTAAAGGAGATACTCGCGCTGTTCCAGGAAGTGCTCTTCATAGGGTACTTCGGTAAGCAGGACATTCCCGACTGGGACCTCGAGCCCCACCTGCACGTGCATATGTCGGAGCTATTCGATGCGCTCTCAAGCCAGATAGCCAAGAGCCTGGTGCATGAGTGCCAGCGCCCGAGGGAGGGCTGCGACCTCTGCCAGGCACACGGCGAGGAGAACGCCGCCGCGGTTATAGGCAAGATCCCCGAGATACGGCGGCTGTTGGAAGGCGACGTACAGGCGGCCTTCGACGGCGACCCGGCCGCCAAGAGCTTCGATGAGATCATATTCTCGTATCCGGGCCTCAGGGCCATAATGGTGCACCGGGTAGCGCATGAGCTCTATCTCCTGGAAGTGCCCCTGCTGCCTAGGATAATGTCGGAATACGCACATGCCATTACGGGAATAGACATACATCCGGGCGCCACCATCGGCAGGAACTTCTTCATCGACCACGGTACGGGCGTGGTGATAGGCGAGACCACGCTCATCGGCGATAACGTTAAGATCTATCAGGGAGTGACCCTGGGAGCGCTGAGCTTCCCCAAGGACGAGCGCGGCAACCTCTTAAGGGACATCAAGCGGCACCCGACTCTGGAGGACAATGTCACCGTTTACTCGGGTACAACCATTCTCGGCGGTGACACGGTCATAGGGCGCGGCTCGACGGTGGGCGGCAATGTCTGGCTCACCACGAGCGTCCCGCCGGGGACCAAGGTGGTCATAAAGACGCCGGAACTCAGGATGAAAGGCGAACTCATCGGCCACGCAAGACCCGGCGAGAGCATGGTGGGCGTGCGGGCCGGCAAGTCGGGGCGAAAAGCTACGGCCGGAAAGCCGCGGCCTGAGAAGACGTCAAGAAGAGCTGCAGGTAAGAAGGCTGCAGGTAAGAAGGCTGCGGGTAAAGAGGCTGCGGGTAAGAAGGCGATCGGGAAGAAGACATCGCGAAGTACGGCAGGCGGGAAGGGATTCGGGAAGCCTGCGCGTAAGAGAACCGCGAAACGCAGATAGCCGGCGTGGAGCACGGTGATATGAGAAGGCCCCCGCGTGCGGGGGCCTTCACCTTCTCTTAAGGGCCGGTTCCTATGAAACCGACTTCTTGACGAAGTTCAGGAGCCCTCCTTCGAGAACGATATCCCTCTGCCTGTCGGAGAGGTCATATGTCGCCTTGACCTCGATTCCCCTGGTCTTGTTGACCAACGTCAGCGGCTCGTTCTTCTTGAGACTCTCTCTGACGCCCTCGATCACCATCTCGTCGCCGCTGTCGATCCTGTCGTAATCGGCGGGATCTCCGAATGTAAGCGGAATGATGCCGAAGTTGATGAGATTGGCCTTGTGGATTCTCGCGAAGGACTTGACCAGAACCCACTTGATGCCGAGGTACATGGGCGCCAGCGCGGCGTGCTCGCGGCTCGAGCCCTGGCCGTAGTTCTCGCCGCCCACCAGGAATCCGCCTCCGGCCTCCTTGCAGCGAGCCGAGAAAGTGGGGTCGACGATCTCGCACACGTGCTCGGCGATCGCCGGGATGTTGGACCTCAAGGGAAGTATCTTGGCCCCGGCCGGCATGATGTGGTCGGTCGTGATATTGTCGCCCATCTTGAGCAGCACCAGGCCTTCCAGCCTGTCCGGCATTGGTTCATTAACGGGGAGAGGCTTGATATTGGGGCCGCGCAGTATCTCGACCTTGCTCCCGTCCTCCGGGGGCGGGATGATCATGTTGTCGTTGACTACGAACTTGTCGGGAAGGTCGATCCTGGGCGGGTCGCCGAGCTTCCTGGGGTCGGTGAGCACGCCCTTGAGCGCCGTGGCCACGGCCGTCTCTACGCTCGTGAGATAGACCTTGGCGTCGGCGGTGCCGCTTCTGCCCTCGAAGTTCCTGTTATGCGTTCTCACGGACACCCCGGCCGAAGGAGGCGAGGCGCCCATGCCGATACAGGGACCGCATGCCGACTCGAGTATGCGTCCGCCGGCCGCGATCACCTTCTCAAGCGCACCCGCCCGTGCCATCATCTCGAACACCTGCTTGGAGCCGGGCCCGACGACAAGGCTCAGGTTCGGGGCGATGGTCTTGCCCGCGAGCATCTCCGCCGCCAGGAGCATCTCCTTAAGAGAGGAGTTGGTGCAGCTGCCGATGGCGACCTGGTCTACCCTCATGCCCTCGAGCTCGCTCACCTTGACGACGCGGTCGGGATTGAATGGCTGCGCCACATTGGGCTCGAGAGCGCTGAGGTCGATATCCAGCGTCTCGTCGTAAACCGCGTCCGCGTCGGAGACGATCTCGGTCCAGTCATCTCCCCTTCCCTGGGCCTCAAGGAACTCCTTTGTTATCTCGTCGGAAGGGAAGATGGACGTCGTGGCGCCGAGCTCCGCGCCCATGTTGGTGATTGTGGCGCGCTCGGGCACGGTAAGCGACTTCACTCCCTCGCCACCGTACTCCATGATCTTGCCGACTCCTCCCTTGACGGTGAGAATCCTCAAGATTTCGAGTATCACGTCCTTCGCCGCCACCCAGGGCCGGAGCCTGCCCTTGAGTTTGACAAGCACGATCTTGGGGCTCGTAAGATAGAAAGGATAACCCGCCATCGCCGCGGCGACGTCAAGGCCGCCCGCGCCGATCGCGATCATGCCGATACCGCCGCCGGTGGGAGTATGGCTGTCCGAGCCGAGCATTGTCCTGCCGGGCACGCCGAAGCGCTCGAGGTTTACCTGGTGGCAGATGCCGTTTCCGGGCCGCGAGAAGTAGAGACCGTACCTGGCCGCGATGCTCTGCAGGAAGCGGTGGTCGTCGGCGTTCATGAACGCGGTCTGCAGAGTGTTGTGGTCGACATAGCTCACCGAGAGGTCGGTTCTGACCCGCGGTATGCCCAGGGCCTCGAACTGGAGGTACGCCATCGTCCCGGTGGCGTCCTGTGTCAGGGTCTGGTCGATCCTGATGGCGATCGGATTGCCGGGCGCCATTTCGCCTTCGACGATGTGTTTCTCCAGGACTTTCTGTGCTACTGACTTCCCCATTACTACTCCTCCGTGTTGCGCCTAAACCGGACCTGGTTCTTTGAGATTAGCCTCCAAACCCTACCACAAAGTATGTCCGTACTCAAGGGGTCTGGTTCTGTATGCACGGGGGGCCGGACGGCGTCATTTGCCGGGCGCCATATGCCGCGTAGGATCATATGCCGGGCCCCATTTGCCGGGGAGGCCCCGATATGCTATAATTCAGGAGAACTGACACGACAACCAGTGCTCTTACAGCGAAGGAGACAGGGTGATGATCGGGCGACCGTCCGCGGTCCTTTTTGCTATTCTTAGCGGGCTTCTCCTGCTGGCAACACTCGGCCTTCCCCGGGAGGCCGCTGCCATCGGCGACACGCTCACTGTCATCCAGCGGCCGCTTGTAAATATCCCCGCCATCGTAGTATCCGGCGGCACCTTCACCATCGAATGCGAGGCGGGCACGGGGACCACCGGATGGGCGGCGGAGCTCATTCACGACGGTGTTCATGTGCCGCTTACGATAAACAGCGCCTCCTATAACTCCTCAACCACTTGGTGGGAACTCGGGGCGGGCGTTCCCGCGGTCTCGCTCTACGAGCTTTATGATCTTAAGGTAACCGCCGACGGCGGGGTAATCGATATCACGAAGAACGCCGTCAAGGTCATACCCGCGTTCAAGAACGACTACTACTTCATACATATCACAGATCCTCATCTGCCCACCCACCTCTACTATTATGAAGAAGGCGCCGACACGGACTCGTCCGAGGTGGTGGATATGAGGGAGGTCATACATGATGTGAACATCATCAACCCGGAGTTCGTGCTTCTCACCGGCGACTACATAAATGAGGGCGAGCTGGAGGAATTTCTCAACAAGCAGTACTACACGCGCTCCCAGGCGCTGCTCTACGAGTTCGAGGTGCCGGTGTATCTCACCTCCGGCAATCACGATATCGGGGGATGGGACGACTCTCCGCCGCCCGACGGCACAGCCCGCCGCGACTGGTGGAGATTCTTCGGGTGGAAGCGCCTGGACTCTCCGCCGCCGGGCGCGCCCGAGTACACCCAGAACTACTCATTCGATTACGGGCCGGTGCACTACATCGGTCTTGAAGCCTACATAAACTACGACGGATGGCGCTACGGCATTTACGGCGGTGAGAGTTTCACCTCGGGGCAGCTGGACTGGCTCGATGATGACATGGCGGCGGCCTCCGGAAGCGACGCGCATGTTCTCTTCTATCACTATGACTTCTCCAACCAGATCAACCTGAATAGCCTGGGCGCCGACATGTCGCTCGCCGGTCACACTCACAGGGATGAAGACGACTTCTCGCATCCTTATGAGGTAATCACCGACAACGTTTGCAACGGCGCCCGCAAGTACAGGCTCATCCGCGTATCGGGGAGCTCACTTACGCCGACCTATACCATCTCGGCGGGTTCGAACGGCAACAACCTCAGAGTCGACTATTCGCCGGCCAATGACGGCACCAACTACACGGTAACAGCGAGCATCACCAAGAGCATGAGCGAGAACTTCGAGCACGGGCAGCTCCGCTTCCTAATGCCCAACGAGGCGGGGACTTTCTATGTCACCGGCGGAACGCTCGTCCAGGTCGACTACTCGGACACGCACGCGGTATGCTATGTCGCCGTTGACATCTCGTCGCCTTCGCAGTCGGTCACCGTCACGCTTGAGCCGGCCGCTCCCGAGCCGCCGACGGTCACTGTGGAATCGCCAGACGGCGGCGAGACCTGGTACCTTGACACCTTCTTCGACATCACATGGACTGCCGAGGACGATGTCGGCGTGGTCGGAGTTGACATCCTGCTCTCCTCGGACGGCGGCGCGACCTACCCCCATGCCATTGCCGCGGGCGAGGCCGATGACGGTGTCTACTCCTGGCTTGTGGATGTTGACCCGACGACCGAGGCCCGCGTCAAGGTCGTGGCCTGGGACGGGGATTCGCTGAGCGGCGAGGACGAGAGCGACGCCGACTTCGAAATAGACGACCCAGCGTCGGGTGTCAGCCCTGGGGGTGAGGCGCCGGCGCATGCGCTCATCGGCGGGAACATTCCCAATCCATTCAGCGCGCGCACCGTCTTCAGGTTCGGGGTGCCCGCGGATGGATGGGCGGACCTCGGCATATACGACGTGTCGGGACGCCTGGTCGCGCGGGTAGCCGGGGGCGCGTTCGAGGCCGGTTACCATGAAGTCGCCTGGGAAAACCGCGAAGGGGTCAGACCCGGCGTATACTTCTTGAGGCTCAACTTCGGCGGCGCGGAAGCGACGCGGAAGATCGTTATCTCCAAGTAGCGGCGGGCACGCCTGACATTCTGCCTGTTGTATGGCTCCCGATCCTTGTGGTATCTTAGTCCGGCTGATTACCGGGCAGGCTTGAGCGGGGCGCTTCAGAAGACGGTTGCCATAGGCGATTGCCATGCAAATAGGCGCAAGAACCTTCAGAGTCGGATCGGGCCTCACGATTTTTCTGGCAATAAGCGTCGTGAGCGCCCTCGTCATCATAATCGCGACGGCCGACCCAGGGACATGGGCAGGCCTCAGGAGGATGAGACCGGGCTATATAGCGCTGGCCTCGGTGTTGATGGTCATACAGTGGTGCCTTAACGGCATAAGGTTCAGGATCCTGGTAAACAGCCTCGGCAACAATGTGAGTCTTCTTACCTCATTCAAGGCTTTCATGACCAACATATTCCTGGGGGCGGTGACGCCGAGCCAGACAGGGGGTGGGCCCATGCAGATCTACGTCCTCAGCAAGGCGGGCGTCCCGGTGTCGAAGGCCTTCGCCGGCTGCCTCATGGGGGCCGTGCTCACTGTGATATGTCTTGTTTCCTCCGCACTCGCCGTGCTCCTCTCGAGCCCTGCCCTCAGGTCGGAGTTCGGCCCGCGCATGACCGGGATACTGCTGGCCGCGGTTGTGGTGTTCGGCCTCCTGGTTCTGACTTTCGTGCTCTCGCTGACGCGCACGCGGGCGGTCAAGAGGCTCATCGGCCGGACGCTGCTTGCCGCCATGCGCGCCCTGAGGCTCGACCGGAGAATCGGGTTCACCAAGCGCGTCCTCGGTGGCGTGGACCAGTACAGGGAAAGCATGTCGGTGTTCGCAAGGACGAAGAAGTCGAAGCTCGTCGCCGCTCTCCTTATCACCATGGCCGCTATCTCCACCAATGCGCTTATCGCACCCGTGTTGCTGTCGGGTCTCAATATCGAGTACGACATGGCGACCATATACCCGGCGCAGTTCATTCTCTTCTTCATCGCCTACTTCGGCCCCACGCCCGGCGCGAGCGGCATCGCCGAGTTCAGCAACTTCTGGATCCTGACCACGCTCAGCATCCAGCCCAATTTGCTGGGCATCTACACCGTGCTATGGCGCTTCTTCACCATTTTCGTCGGGGTTACCGTGGGCGGACTCATCGTGCTCTCGCTCCTGCCGCGCCGCAAAGAGCTGCCCGAAGCGGAATCTGTTTAAGTCCGAACTCGTTGCTGGTAGAGTGAATCTAAAGAGCATGGAGGTAACGCAATGAAAATCGCAGATGATATCACCAAGCTGGTCGGGAACACACCGCTCGTGCGGATAAACAAGCTGGCTGAGGGGCTGCCGGGGAACATCGTCGCGAAACTCGAGTCTTTCAACCCGCTTTCAAGCGTGAAGGACAGAATCGGGGTAAGCATGATTGATGCGGCGGAGCGGCTGGGTGTCCTCAAGCCCGGGATCACCGTGGTCGAGCCGACGAGCGGCAACACGGGTATCGGGCTCGCCTTCGTATGTGCGGCGAGGGGTTACAAGCTCATATTGACCATGCCGGAGACCATGAGCGAGGAGCGGAAGAAGCTCTTGCTCGCGCTGGGGGCAGAGCTTGTGCTCACTCCGGGCGACAAGGGCATGAAGGGCGCTGTTGCTGCGGCAAAGGAGATCGCGGCGTCGGACCCGAGGACATTCACGCCCAACCAGTTCGGGAACCCCGCGAATCCGGCAATTCACCGGCAGACCACCGCCGAGGAGATCTGGGCGGACACGGACGGCCGGGTGGACGTGGTGGTCTGCGGCACGGGCACGGGCGGGACGGTAACGGGCGTCGGCGAGGGACTGAAGCAGAAGAAGCCGGGAATAAAGATAATAGCCGTCGAGCCCGCGGAGTCGCCGGTGCTGTCGGGCGGAAAACCGGGACCTCACAAGATCCAGGGCTGGGGGCCGGGATTCGTGCCGGACGTCGTGAACCTGGACGTGGTCGATGAGATAATGAAGGTGAACTACGAGCAGGCGGCGGGGACGACGCGGAGGCTCGCTCAGGAAGAGGGTATATTCGGCGGCGTCTCCTGCGGCGGCGCCATGTGCGCCGCGCTTGAGGTCGCCCGCCGGGCCGAGAATAAGGGCAGACTCATCGTGGTCATCCTGCCGGATACGGGCGAGCGTTATCTGAGCACCGACCTGTTCGGTATCGCTTGATGCGAGGGGAGGGGGTATGGGAGTGAAGAAAGTCGCGGTTCTTGTTGAGAACCAGTACCAGGAGCTGGAGGTCTGGTACCCTTACCTGCGCCTCAAGGAAGCCGGTTTCGACGTCAAAATGGTGGGGACGGGCAAGGGCGAGTACAAGAGCAAGGTGGGTTATCCGGCCAGGGAAGAAGTGCCCGTGGATAAGGCGAAGGCCGCAGAGTTTGATGCCGTAGTGGTGCCCGGCGGGTACGCGCCGGATTTTCTTAGAAGGCATGAAAAGATAAACTCGTTTGTCCGCTCGATATATGATAAGGGTGGTGTCGTCGCCGGCATATGCCACGGCGGGTGGGTTCTGATCTCTGCCGGGATAATGGACGGCAAGAAAGCCACATCCTTCTTTGCCATAAAGGACGACATGGAGAACGCCGGCGCGAGATGGGAAGACAGCGAGGTTGTCGTTGACGGGAACCTCGTCACTTCGAGGAAACCTGAGGATCTGCCGGCTTTTCTCAAGGAGATCATCCGGCTTCTGGAAGCGTAGTTGTGGGAAACGGGAGGTGAGATTGGCCAGACCTGCGCGGACGCTGCGGCTCGCGGTCCTTTTCCTGATTCTGATTGCGGCCATATACGTCGTTTTCAATTCGCGTTTCATAAGAAACGTGGGCGGGCCGGGCGTGTTCGATGTTGCCGAGCTGCTTGAGGGCGAGGTGACCGAAGGAACGGTCACCGTGCACGGCATAGTCGACATTGTCGAGCCCGAAGACGACGTCGTCTTTCTCAAGGACTTCGAGAGGCGGGAAGTCTGCGTCGACAGCGTCTACCTGTTCGCCGTAATCAAGGTTTACAGCCACGCCCGTTTTGAGGAAGGTGAGGAGGTGGCCGTCACCGGTACGGTGAGTTTCGAAGACGGCCTGCCGGTCATCATTTCCGAGTAATACCCCTGTGATTGCGAGGGTATAATGACAGACCAAGACGGGACTACGCCCCAAGCCGCCCCGCAGGCCGCCGAAGCCGCGAGGCGAAGGCCCATCCCGACCATCGGCATCATCGCGGTACTCGTCGTAGTCGTTTTGATATTCTTCGGCCCCAGGCTCCTGCGCAAGTTCGAGGAGTATCCCCCGGCGGATGTCTGCGACATCCTGAGAGGCGACGTCGAGGGCGACCTCGTGATGGTGCGCGGTATAGTGCAGAGGGAGAGAAGCGGCCAGGGGTATATCTTTCTGGGTGACGTGGAAGAACACGGCGAGATATTGGTCGACGGCATACGAATGATGCCGGTCATTCGGGTCCAGTCCTGGGCCTGGTTCAATACGGGGGACGAAGTCAGGCTGCCCGTGCGCATAACCAGGGACAGCGACGGCAATCTGCTGCTCGTGGAGGCAAGGGAGAGGCGTGAACGCTCTCACAGGGGAATGGTTGAGCGGGGCGGGGCGGACTCGGCCGGTGCGACCCGGGAGGCACAGGACGGGCGATGAACCTCATAGAGGTCTCGCGGGACAAGGTGATCGAGCCCTGTGGCCTCGACCTCTTCGATTTCCAGATAGACCCCTACTGGGGCTGCGCCCATCAATGTGCCTACTGCTATACGCAGAACGACGCACCGCTGGACTGGGAAAATGAAGTCGGCGTAGTCCCGGGACTTGAAGAGAAGCTCAGGGCTGAACTCGCTTCAATCGCGCCCGGGACGATCTACATGGGGATGAACACGGATCCCTACCAGCCGGCGGAGAAGGACTTCCGGCAGACGCGCCTGGTGCTCGAGGTTCTGGAAGAGGCGGGCTTTTCGGTCTGCGTCCTCACCAAGTCGGACCTGGTAGAGAGGGACGCCGACGTCATAAAGCGCATGCAGGGATCATCCGTGGGATTCTCGGTGGCCTTCACGGATGAGGATGCGAGGCGAGCATTCGAGAAGAACACCATATCTCTCGAAGCGAGGCTGGCCGCTCTTGAGAAGCTCTATGAGATGGGCATCGAGACTTATGGGCTGATCGATCCCGTCATCCCAGGTCTCACAGATGTGGATGCGCTGCTGGACCTGCTGGCTCCATGCGTCGATACGGTGTGGGTTTATGCGCTGCACATGGCTTCGCGGGAGGATCCCAACTGGAGGGCGACCCGGGATGTGCTCATGCGGCGGTTTCCGGAAGCATTCGATGTTGTCGAAAGGGCCGCTCTCGATAAAAACGACGACTACTGGGCCGGCCTCCGGGAGAGCCTGCTGGATAGGGCGGAAAGCCTCCCTGCCAAACTCGAAATACACGTCTGAGTCTCTCCCCGGTAGTGTATTCTAATACCTGACCCCCAAAGACAATTGTGCATTTCAAGACCTGGCCCCCGGAGAATGTGCATTTTAAGACCTGACCCCGAAAAGAATGCCCCATGTGTGCATCTAAAGACTGGGTAGAGGGGATGAAGGAAACGACAGACATAGACCGGGATTTTTGGTATAATGTATATTGGCTGGTAATGTCCCGGGGTCTCGTTAGCGGGCCCCTCTTTTAATGGAAAGGTGGATAGAAATGACGTCAAAGACCGCACTGGCGGCGTTCCTTGCCATCATGTTTGTACCTTTGGCAGGGTTTGCCGATATTGTCACTCCCGAAGAGGCGACAGCCGTGGGAGAGAACTTCTTAGATCATCAGATTGAGGTACGGGGAGGATGGGGAGAGTCACCCTGGGCCGAGGTGGCCGAGATCAGAGAGATCTGGAGGAATGACAGGCTGCTGGGTTACCACCTGTCGATCTCGCCCAGCGGCCATATCGTCGTTCCCATTACGAGGGCCCTCACGCCTGTGAAGTCATTCTCCTATACCGAGGACTTCGTGACGGATTCCGAGGTGGGTTACTGGCAGCTCCTCAAGGACGCATTGGAGTATACGCTTATACAGATAGAAGAAAAGCAGGGGCCGCTCAATCTGCTTAAGGCTGCCCCGCAGCCGAGGGCGGTCGGGGACATCTGGGACTGGACGCTCGGCTCCAGCCCGCCCCCGCCCATGCTCACCACCGTGGGCCCTATTGTAATGACCAAGTGGGACCAGAGTTATCCGTGGAACCTCTTCTGCCCCGAGGGCGACGGGGGGCGCACCATCGTTGGCTGCGTCGCGACAGCGGGCGCCCAGATCATGCGCTACTGGCGCCATCCCTCCTACGGCACGGGCAGCCATTCATACTACTGGAACGGCGACCAGTCCTGCGGCGGCACGACGTCCGGCCAGATTCTGAGCGCGGACTTCGACCATCCGTACGACTACTGGAAGATGAAGAGAACGGCGGTGGCCTATGACTCGGTACAGGCCGCGGCAGCCTCATGGCTCTGCTCGGATGTGGGTATCGCATGGCAGATGGACTACGGGCGCTGCGGTTCGGGCGCATACACGGCCAGGGGCCTTACGGTTTACCCGACGTGGTTCAAATATCTCGGCACGGTGGAGCGGCATAACCGGCCCGACTACCCGAGCAGGCAGGCCTGGTTCGACCTTCTTAAGGGCGAGTTCGAAGCCGACCCGCCGCGGCCCATTCACTACAGGATCAGCGGCCACTCCATAGTCTGCGACGGCTACATGGACGACGGCGGGCTGTACATTCATCTCAATTATGGCTGGGCGGGATCTTCGGACGGCTGGTACGCCGTTGACAGCCTGCACTGCACCTGGGACGGATGCAGCCCGGATGTGGAATACGCTCTGATAGGGATCGATCCGGGCGCGGATTTCATAGACGCGACGGCCGGGCCCGCAGGGGACGCGGCCGACACCTATGGCGTGGCATGGGGCGACTACAACGGCGACGGTTATCTGGATCTATACCTGTCCAATGATGGAACCGCCAACACGCTGCTGGAGGGCGACGGCACAGGCGGCTTCACCGATGTCACGGCCGGGCCTCTCGGGGACACCGGCAGCGGCAGGGGCGTCGCCTGGGCGGACTATGACAATGACGGCGACCTCGATCTGTACATATGCAACACCTCGGGCGGTGCAAACAAGCTCCTGGAGAACAACGCGGGTGTCTTCACCGATGTAACCTCAGGCCCACTGGGCGATACCGGCAACTCCGAGGGCGTCGTCTGGGGAGACTTCAACGGCAACGGTTATGTGGACCTCTACATAGTCAATAACGGCGCTTCCAACAAGCTCCTGCTCAACTCGGGCGGCCTGTTCGCCGACGCCACCGCGGCGCCGCTCGGCGATACCGGCGCCGGATACAGCGCGGCGGCCGGCGACTATGACAATGACGGCGACCTGGATATCTATATAGTGAACTCGGGCGCGAACGTGCTCCTGAGGAACGAGGGCGGCGGAGTCTTCACGGACGCCACGGCAGGGCCCCTGGGGGACACCGGGGACGGCCGCGCGGCGGCCTGGGGCGACTATGACAATGACGAAGATCTGGACCTCTATATCGGCAATCACGGAGACAACGTTCTCCTACGCAACGACGGGGGCACATTCACCGACGTAACCGATACGCCCCTTTTCAATTCCAACGACGCCTTCGGGGTGGCCTGGGCCGACTACGAGAACGACGGCGACCTGGACCTTTTCCTGAATAACTCCTCCGGCGCCAACAGGATATTCAGGAACCTCGGCGGCGACGCATTCCAGAACATTACTGTGACGCCGCTGGGAGCGACCATCTCCGGAAAGGGAGTGGCGTGGGGTGACTACGACAATGACGGTCTTTCCGATCTCTACGTAGCGAATTCAGGCGGGGCCAATTACCTCTACCATAACGAGTTCCAGCAGCGGCCGGACTATCTCAAGGTCAAGCTGGTGGGCGTCTATTCAAATGCCGCGGCGATCGGGGCGCGTGTGCGCGTCGTGGGCGGCGGTGAGGTGCAGGTGAGGGAGATCTCGGGCGGATCGGGCTATTGCTCGCAGAACTCCATGATCGCCGGTTTCGGCTTCGGGGACCTCGACACTGTTGACTCGGTTCAGGTGCTGTGGCCTTCCGGCCTGGTGAGTGACACGGCCCTCGTCGCCACCAACCAGGTCATCACCATTGTGGAGTTCGATATTGCGGGCGTGGAGATAGCGGGCGACAGGGACGCTTCCTTCATGCTGTTCCCGAGTTTCCCCAACCCGTTTGAGGATGCGACGACGATACGCTATACGCTCGCAGAGGGCGGCCCGGTCGCGCTCCGCGTGTATGACGTCGCGGGGCGGGCGGTGAAGACGCTGGTCGACGACGCCGGCGTGGCCGCGGGCGAGCACATCGTGCGCTGGAACGGCGACAATGACACCGGCGCGGCCGTTGCGTCAGGCGTTTACTTCTACCGCATCGAGGCCGGGCCGTATGTCGAGACCCGGCGGATGGTGCTTCTGAGATAGACGTGGGGAGGGGCGCAGGCCCCTCCGTTCCCACGGCCGGACCGCTTTGCTCCCACGGGGCCGACCTGATTGAATAGGTGTCTGAATTGTGATATAATGACTGTCGTAGCCATGATACCTGACGACCTTTAGGAGGGTCACTACATGCGGAAGATGGATCGTCTGTCGCCCGGGTTACTGCTGATATTCGCGCTTTCTGCCTGCGCTCTGCTGGCCCTGTCGGGGCCGGCGTGGAGTTCAGGCGCGCTCGAGATCCATTGCCTTGACGTCGGTCAGGGCGACTGCACTCTCATAATCTCGCCCACCGGCGGTACTTTCCTGTTCGACGCCGGATACAACGGCCAGGGGACAGGCACCGTTCTGCCCCATCTCTCGAGCCTGGGGCTCACCGCCTTGGACTATATATCGGCATCGCATTATCACGCCGACCATATCGGGGGCATCGACGAAGTCGTGGCCTCCCTGGGCATAGACTCGGTCAGGGTGGCAGTGCTGGACCGCGGCTGGTCCTACACCACCCAGACCTACAACTCCTACGCCTCAGCCGTGGCAGCCAAGCGCACCACGATCTACGACGGCCAGGTAATCGACCTGGGCGGCGGCGTCACCATAACATGCATAGCCGTAAACGGGAATGGCCAGCTCTCTCCTCCCTATGACGACGAGGAGAATGACTACTGCGTCTCGCTCCTGGTGCAATACGGCGCGTTCGACTTCTGGGTGGCCGGCGACCTGTCGGGCGTAAACTCGTCCTACTATCACGATATAGAGACGAGCACATCCGGCCAGGCGGGCGAGGTGGAGGTATACAGGGTTGACCATCACGGCAGTTCGAGTAACTCCAACTCCAACCTGGTGGGGGCTCTGAGCCCCGAGGTCTCAATCATCTCGGTCGGCAGCAATTCGTACGGGCATCCCACCCAGACGGTTATAGACAGGCTGGTCTCGGCGGATTCCTACATCTACCAGACGCACACCGGCTCGGGCGGCACTATTCCGGCGGGGAGCGGCGAGGTCGTAGACGACCACATCATCATAGAAGTGACGACGACCTCCTACACCGTCAACGGCGACCAATATCCCTTGAGCGGCGCCGGCGTAGAGATCGCCCGCGACGGGTTGTGGGTTGCGTCTTATCCTAATCCATTCTCCTCCTCAACGACTCTGAGCTTCAGCGTACCCGGCGGGGCAAGCGCCGGGATCGGCATATATGACGTGACCGGACGCCTGGTGAAATCGCTACCGGCGCCCGACTTCTCGGGGGATGTTCAGTCGGTGGTATGGGACGGCCGCTCCGCGGACGGGCGCGAGGCCTCGGCCGGATTCTATTTCATCCGGATCTCATCCGAGCCCGGCTCGGTGACGCACAAGGTTATAAAGAGCCGGTAGGCCGGCTGGCCGGTATGCCAGCTGTCCTCCCGGGCGGCGAGCGGGATAAGGCGGCGTCGCCGCGGCCTGAACACCTCCGGCCGACCTGCGTTTGCGGGCGGTCTTGACTACACGCCGGGTTCCGTATAGAATCTATTATTCGATGCTCCCGGACCGCACCGGGGGACCGGGAGCCAAGTGCGGACCTGGCTGGCGGGAAACCTGAATGCCGACTTATTCACACTCGAAGCTCGAGACCTTCCAGAACTGCCCCATGCGCTATAAGCTCCAGTACATCGACAAGGTTGAAGTCGAGGAGTTCGAGTCCATAGAGGCCTTCATGGGGAGCCTGGTTCACGAGACGCTGGAGAAGCTCTACAAGGACGTCCAGATGACCAAGGTCCCCACCCCGGAGGAGCTCGTGCAGTTTTACGACGACCTCTGGGACGACAGGTGGCATGAAGGCGTCAGGGTAATTAAGAAGTCCTACACGGCGGATCATTACAGGGAAGTCGGCCGCAAGTGTATCGCCGACTACTACGCCGAGCACTATCCCTTCGACAGGGCGCGCACGGTCGCGCTCGAGCACCTGGTCTTCTTCCCCCTGGATGACGACGAGCATTACTGGATACGCGGCATCATAGACCGCATCTCGCTGACGCGCGAAGGCAAGTACGAGATACACGACTACAAGACTTCGAGCAGGCTGATGACCCAGAGGGCGGCCGACCGCGATCGCCAGCTGGCTCTCTACCAGATCGGCCTGGGGCGGATGTGGAAGGACGCGCGCGACGTCGATCTCGTATGGCACTATCTGGCGTTCGGCAAGGAGATAAGGTCTGCGCGCACGCCCGAGGACCTCGAAGAGCTCAGGGGCGATGTCATGGGACTCATCTCGCGGATAGAAAGCGAGAAGAACTTCTATCCCAGGGAGACTCCCCTCTGCAAATGGTGCGCCTATACGGAGCACTGCCCGGCCAAGTCACCGGTGAAGGTCAACGCGGCGACAGCGGCAAACGAGTACCTGAGGAAGGACGGGGCGGAACTGGTCAACAGGTACGCCGACCTGTCGAGGCGCAAGGGGGAGGTGGACGATGAGATGGCCAGGGTCAGGGAGGCCCTGGTGGAGCATGCCAGAGCCAACAGGGTGCAGACAATCAGGGGCGACAAACACAAGGTTTTCGTTAAAGTATACAGGGGGTACTCCTTCCCCGGCAAGGACGAGCCGGAGCGCAAGGAGCTCGAGAAGATTGTGAAGGAGGCGGGCCTGTGGGAACGGGTTGCCGTTCTGAGCCCTGTCAGCCTTGCCAAGCTTGTCGAAGGTGGTAAAATAGATATTAAGGTCGCCGAGGCCATCAAGGCGCTGGGCGAGGAGACCGAGAGGCCCTGGCTTAAACTCTCGAATCTCTGAAGGACATAAAGGCCCGGACGGCTCGGGTCGAATAATAGTATGTGAGCCGTTTCAGGCGATTGTGAGTAGCGCAATGACCCTTGAGTCTAAAAGGCATTATTGTGTGCCGCTGCTGATAGCGGCGATCTGCGCTCTCTCCTGTTCAACCGGTGACGTGCGGATGGGTATGGCGGGCGGCGACGGAACAGGGCTCGCTTACAGGGTGGTCGGGCAGGGGGAGTTCCTCGTAGTAATCCACGACGGTCCCGGCGGCGAGAAGTCCATCCTCTACGACGGCTTCGACTACCTGGCCAGGACCATGAAAGTCGTCTATTACGACCAGCGGGGCTGCGGCAGGTCCGAACCCCTCGCAGCCAGCCAGTCGTGCACGATAGAGGACAACGTCGAGGACCTGGAGGCCCTTCGCGCATATCTTCATATTGACCGGTTCTCGATAGCCGCGCACGGGTGGGGCGCCGTGATCGCAATCGAGTACGCGAGGCGGCATCCCGAGCGCGTGGAAGCCATCGTGCTCGTAACCCCTGTTTCGCCGCATGAGCCCGGGCTGCATCTGGACGGCCTCATGAACAGGCTTCCGGAAGAGGGCCAGCGACACGTGCAGGCGGTGCTTGACAACCCGTCCACTACCATGTTCGAGAAGCGAGAGGAATTCGTGCGGGCCGTAATGCCGCTTCTCTTTTACGACCAGGGGGCGCGCGACAGAGTGGACCTCGAGAAGATGCGGTATTCGCCGGACGTTGACTCGCGGCTCTCGGCCGAGCTCAAGTCCTTTAACCTTTACCCGCGCCTCAACGGCATCGGCATCCCGACGCTGGTTGTCGCGGGCAGGCATGACGTGCTCACGCCGCTCACCGAGCAGATGGCTTACGTGGACGGCATACTCACCTCCCGCGCCGTGGTGTTTAACGACAGCGCGCACTTCCCATTCCTCGAAGAGAGGAAGGCTTTCATGAGACAGGTGGGCACCTTCTTTTCCCACGGCGCCATACCCTCGCTGGCAAGCGCCGGCGAAGACCCATAGGCGGCCGCTCTCCGGGGGCTTGTGCCGGGTTGCCTATCCCGGTGGCTTCTGTTATCTTCACGGTTGTCGGCAAAGCCAGCACGACGATTTCCATACTGAGTCCCATGTCTGAAAGGAGAATCGCGATGGAGAAAACCGGACTGTCGTCACGTGAACTCATGTATCTGGCCGAGAATTTCAGCGCGCACAACTACCACCCGCTTCCCGTCGTGATTTCGAGGGCGGAGGGGGTATGGGTATGGGACGCAGAGGGCAAGAAGTACATGGACATGCTGAGCTCGTATTCGGCGCTCAACCAGGGCCATCTTAACAAGAGGATAGTCGCCGCGGCCAGGGCGCAGCTCGATACGCTGACCCTAACGTCGAGAGCATTCCACAACGACCGGTTCGGTCCATTCTGCGAGTACCTTTGCAAGGTCACCGGCCAGGAGTCGACGCTGCTTATGAACACCGGCGCCGAGGCCGTGGAGACGGCCCTCAAGGCCGCCCGCAAGTGGGGCTACAAGGTCAAGGGCGTCGAGAAGGACAGTGCCGAGATCATCATATGCGAGAACAACTTCCACGGCAGAACCACGACCATCGTCGGTTTCTCATCCGAAGAGCAGTACCGCGACGGATTCGGGCCGTTTGCGCCCGGCTTCAAGATAATACCCTACAGTGACGTCGATGCCCTGAAGAAGGCCATCACCCCCAACACGGTCGCATTCCTCGTTGAGCCCATACAGGGCGAGGCCGGCATCATCATGCCCGATGAGGGTTACCTCAGGGAGGCCGCAGCCGTGTGCCGCAAGAACAATGTCCTCCTGATGCTGGACGAGATCCAGACGGGCCTCGGACGAACGGGCAAGCTCTTCTGCTCTGAGTATGAAGGCGTGACGCCCGACGTCCTGATAGTCGGCAAGGCCCTGGGCGGCGGTGTGTATCCGGTGTCGGCCATACTGGCGAGGAAGGAGATCATGGACGTCTTCACGCCGGGTGACCACGGCAGCACCTTCGGGGGCAACCCGCTCGGCTGCGCAATCGGGATGGAGGCGCTCCGGGTCATCGTCGAAGAGGACCTCCCGGCCAGGGCGGCCGAGTCCGGCCAGTACCTCATGGAAAGGCTCCGCGCCATTGACTCGACGCATGTGAAGGAGATAAGGGGCAGGGGACTCCTCATAGGCGTTGAGGTCAAGGAGAGCTCCGGCACGGCGCGGCCGTTCTGCGAAAGACTCAAGGACCTCGGCATACTGGCCAAGGAGACCCATCACCAGGTCATCCGTTTTGCGCCGCCTCTGGTCATCACCAGGGAAGAAATCGACTGGGCGCTCGAGCGGATAGAGCAGGTTCTCGCGGGCTGACACAGACGATTCGAATAGATCAGGCCACCGAATCGTAATAGGGTTGAATTCCGCCTTCAAGGAGGTTTGCGATGAGGTTTGCTTCGACGTTTGTGAAGAGGTTTGCGGATCGTCATTCCCGGAGTTTCTCACCCTTGAGTTTCCCGGCGCGCCCGGCGGCGTTGCGTCCGGTGACGGTGCATCAGGTGACGTTGCATCAGGTGACGTTGCATCAGGTGACGTTGCGTCCGGTGGCGTTGCGTCCGGTGACGGCGCTTCTGGTGGCTGCGCTTCTGGCGGCGGCGTACCTGATGACAGGCGCCCTTCCGGTCGGCGCCCAGGTAGAAGAGGCCGCGACCGAAAGGCCCGATTTTCCCCTCAACGTCTTTGAGGATGAGACCGACTTCACCTTCTGCCTTAACGAGGAAGTGCTGGTAACAGGCCATTGCGCCTGGAAGAAAGACGGTACCTTCTCGAGCGAGTACAGGCTTTCTATGGCGGGGCAGTACGTCGATACGAGCCTCTTGATAGAGGTGGATGAAGACGGTTACTGGACAAATATGAGCATGGAGACCCCGCGCGGGCCGGTCACGATCACGCGCGAGGGCAACAGGGCCGTGATCGACGACGGTGAGGGCACGGATGACACGGTCGAGCTCAAGCCGAACACCATGCTTTTCGAGAACTTCAGCCCGGTTCTCATGAGCCAGGTAGTCACGGCCTATGACCAGGAGGCCGGAGGGAAGCAGGTATTCCCGCTCTTTATCATCCCCGCCGTGGTAATGGAGGCATCGCTTGAGCGGCTCGAGACCGTGGAGAAGAATATCGGGGGAGAAGACCGGGCATTCACCATATACCGGTACGGCGTCCCGGGCGTGGACATCATCCTGTGGGTCGATGGGGAGAACAGGGTGTGCATGGGTGACGTCCCCGCCCAGAGCGGCGCCTATGTCAGGAACGGCTATGAGGCCCTCAGGCTCAAGGAGGAAGATGACCCTTTGCTTTCGAAGCCGGAATATGAAGTCAGGATTGACAGCAATGTCGACGTTCCCATGAGGGACGGAATCAGCCTCAAGGCCGACATTTACAGGCCGGACGCGGAAGGCAAGTTTCCGGTGATACTCGTGAGGACTCCTTATAAGAAGGAGATGAACGAGCTCCAGGCCAAGTTCTTCGCGCGGCGCGGTTATGTGTACGCGGTGCAGGACTGCAGGGGCCGTTTCTCTTCGCCGGGGACCTGGAACCCCTTCTTCAACGACCCGGAGGACGGGTACGACACTATCGAGTGGCTGGCCGTGCAGCCGTGGTCGACCGCTAAGGTGGGCATGATCGGGGCTTCCTACCTGGGCTGGGTACAGTGGTGGGCGGCACGCGAGCGCCCTCCGCATCTCGCGGTAATGATCCCCAATGTCTCGCCGCCGGACCCCTATTTCAACATCCCCTATGAATACGGGGCGTTCTTCCTGCTGGGAGCCATATGGTGGGCGGATGTCGTGGAGAAGGAGGCCACGGGAGACATCTCAGGCAGGGCCATGGGCGAGATCATGGATAAGGACTACATGAAGCTCCTTACACACCTGCCCGTCATAGAGCTGGACGAGATGGTGCTCGGAGAGAAGAACAAGTACTGGCGCGAGTGGATTGAGCATCCGGACAACGACGAGTACTGGGCCAAGATAAGCTTCTTGGATCACCTGGAGGACCTGGACATACCCGTGTATCACCAGTCGGGATGGTGGGACGGCGACGGCATAGGGTCCAAGCTCAATTACGGACGCATGGCGTCCTACGGGCACAAGAACCAGAAGCTAGTGCTGGGGCCCTGGGGTCACACGGACACGGCGACGAGGCGCGGACCGTACAACACAGACTACGGGCCGAACGCGATCGTCAACCTGAGCAGGAGCTATCTCAGGTGGTTGGACAGGTGGCTCAAAGGGGTGGAGAACGGCATAGAGGACGAGCCGCTGGTGTCGGTATTCGTAATGCATACCGACAAGTGGCTGCGCGGCGATACCTACCCGCTCGAGGGGACGGAGTTTACGGAGTTTTACTTCTCGAGCGGCGGCAATGCCAATACCTCAGGCGGCGACGGGCTTCTCTCGCCGGCGCCTCCGGGTGACGGGTCGGCCGAGTTCGACGCCTACGTATATGACCCGGGGGACCCGACACCGGACATAAACCTATTCGATGAGGACGACGGGGCCGGAGAGGATGGGGCAGGTGAGGCTGAGGACGGTTCGCCGGAAGCCGAGTCCGTCGAGGAGGCCATCGCCGAACGCCTCGCCTATCACGCCAGGGTATCGGCTGAAAGGGAGGACATGCTCGTTTACGAGACCGAGCCGCTTGCGGAGGACCTCACCTTCGCGGGGCCGGTTTCGGGAGTGCTCTATGCGAGCACCTCGGCGAAGGACACCGACTGGTTCATGCGCCTCTCCGTGGTCGACGCCGACGGCTCGGTGAGATCGCTTTCCCGCGGAATCATCCGGGCGAGATACAGAAGATCCTTCTCGGAGCCTGAGCTCCTGGAGCCGGGCAGGGTCTACGAGTACCATATCGACATGTGGCAGACGGGCGTTACCGTCCCTGCCGGATCCAGACTGAGGGTTGAAGTGAGCTCCTGCTCGTTTCCCATGTTCTCAAGGAATCTCAACACGGGCGGTCACAACGAAACCGAAACCGAGTTCGTGAGCGCCGAGCAGAAGATATACCATACGAAGGAGCTGCCCTCGCATGTTCTGCTCCCGGTGATTCCGGACCCCGAGTTCACCAAGCAGGGCCTGCCGTAAAAATCCTGGGGTCAGGTCTGAAAATGCACATTGGCCAGCCTGCGGCCGGTTGCCCGGCGTTCCACCGGTGGCTTCTTTGCAACACGAAGCCCCGCCCGAACGCCTTTGCGCCCGCGCTGAGTGTGTTGTGCATTCTCAGACCTGACCCCAGGAGAATGTGCATTTTCAGACCTGACCCCATTAAGAAAGGGCACCCCGGAGGGGTGCCCCTGGTTGCAGAGGCGCGATGGCTCGCGCCCCCAACAGGCGCCGTCACATCACCTGTATAGCGATTTGATCGCGCCCCATGTGGACGGCTGTGTTGCCGTGGGGCCGATCTCAACGGTCATTGAGTTGTTCATTTCGTTTAGCTCGGGCACCATGCCTTCCGGGTCAATCGTGACTGTGACATTGTTCTGCATCACGTACTCGAGCTTGTCCGGAATGGACTCGTCCGAATCGTAGGCGCACACGCAGTCGAAACCGGAGCGTGTGCATGTGCCTTCGACCACCTCGCCGGTCATGTAGACCGGGTCCCACCTCAAGATGGAGAGGCAGGTCCCGAGGTTGCACTCGTCATAAGCCTGCTGCCGGCATGTTCCCTGGTAGAGGTCGCGTGCGACATAGGCCGCGGTCCTGAATGGCGCCGCGTCAACGAGATACTCTATTGCGGTCTCAACATCATCCTGGTCTACATCGCATGTGTACAACGTTACCGTCGCGCCTATCTGAAGGCTGTCACCGACGATGTCCACCCAGACGCTGCTCACTTCGAGGTCGATACCCGTCGGCGGGGAGCCCGGCGTGAAAATCACGGCGTGATCGGGCGCCGTGATGGTCATGTCGTCTATATACACGCTGTCGCCGGGGTTCGAATAGGTGCGGCATTCGATGACCAGTCCGGTGTGGCCGTCGGCGACCGTATAAGTCCAGGCCGTTTCATCCCAGCCGGTGCCCGGGCCGTAGTCTTCGTTGCCGCTGGCGCTGCCGTCATAGCCGTCGATGTCGCAGAATGTGTCGTTCCAGTGGCCCCAGATACGGCAGGACGGGGAGCCGCTCGGAGTGGTGTCGTAGCGCCAAAAGCTGGCCGTTACCTCGTCGCCGTCCTGGAGGCCTATGATGAACGCCAGGTAGGCCTGAGGGGTCCCGGACGGGCAATTGTCCTCGAGGAGGAGCGAGCTGGCGCCCCCGTGCACGGGGTCGGGCGCCCCGACATTAGCGACTATTATGGGCGGGTCGCCGGCGCCATAGAGGCTGAGTACGGTCTGGCCGTCTTCCCAGCCGTAAGTCACCGTCTGGGCGCTTGCGGCCGAAGAGAGTAAGACCAGCGCGAGCATCATCATAACCAGTTTACCCATTATCTGCTCCTTTCCCGGGGGCCCGAGCGGGCCTCCCGCAATGCGGACATGTAACTGCACCTCAGACTAAAGGAGTCGGGCATCACCTCGCTTGGGGATAGGGGTCCGGTTCGGCGTCCCGGCCAAATACCCGGGCAGTCAATCTCCCTGAGCAAAGGCGTTTTCAACAGACTGCGGAACTCGTTGATGTTATCAGCCAGCTCGCATGAATTCTAGCGTACTTCGCATAATTGGTCAAGAAAGCGTTTCTTTTGCGGTGTGGGCGGGTGGGGTGGAAGCATATGGAAAACCGCCCCGGGGAGGGGCGGTTCTCCTGGGTGCATGGAAACTAAGATGGCTATCTGGCGAGAACCATCTTATGAGTGGACTCCTCATTATGGGCCCGGACCCTGCAAAGATAGACTCCGCCGGGCACCGGGCTACCCATGTCGTTATTGCCGTCCCAGATTATGGTATTGGCCCCCGCGGGCATAGGGCCCTCGGCGAGCGCGCATATCCTCTGTCCCAGGATGTTATGAACCACGACGCTCACCGGCTGCGGGACTTCCAGATATATCATAAATTGCGTAGAAGTCCGGAAAGGATTGGGGCTGTTCTCGCTGACACGGAGGGCCCGGTCCGCGCCGCCGTCTCCGCCGCCGTCCACACCTCCGCATCCGCCGGAGGTATATGTCAACGCGGAGTAGGCGTCGATCAGCCCATAGCCGTAAAAGTCGTCGCGTCCGGCCTCGCCCAGGTCCACGGCCGTCTCATGGAGAATGGTCCGAATGTTCTCGATGCCCGTCTGGCCATTGGCGATCATCAGCGCCACGAGGGCGGCGACATGCGGGGCCGCCATCGAGGTCCCGTCATAAAAGTAGTAGTCGAAGTCGGTCGGGTCAGCCAGCACCTCCGGCGGGCCGAAGTCGTAGCCTACGAAGGTCTGTTGAAGCACGCCGTCGACCTCACCGTCGCCGTTCTCATCGAGATATACATCGCCGCCCGGAGCCATTACCTCCAGCTCGGGTCCGTACTGCGAGTAGTCGGCTATCTGGTTGTCGTACTTCGTCGCCCCGACCGATATGACTTCCGGGTACGCGGCGGGGAAAGAGACGGTGCCTGTTCCCCAGTTGCCTGAAGACGCAACCATCACCACCCCTTGGTTGTATGCGTACTCGACGGCGTTGTGCACGGTTGTCCCGGGGTCGTAGCCCGGAAACCAGCCCAGGCTCATGTTGATGACCTGCGCGCCGTTGTCGGCGGCCCAGTATATGCCGTCGGCGAGCTCGGATGCCGCGCCCGAGCCCGAATAGTCGAGTACCTTCACCGGCATGAGCGAGCAGTCGAAAGCCAGCCCGGCGGTACCGATGCTGTTGTTTGTCGTCTGCGCGACTGTCCCAGCCACATGGGTTCCATGCGCGGAGTTGTCGTTGGGGTGTGTGTCGTCGTTTACGAAGTCGTAGCCGGGAACAAATGCAGTTCCCGAAAAATCGGGTGCGCGGTAGTACTGGGTTATTCCCTCATAAACGGTTCCCAGCTCATGGGAGGGGACCGGGTAGTCTTCATACGCTATGCCCGTGTCCAATATGGCCACCACGATGCCCGAGCCCACGGAGATCTCCCAGGCCGAAGGGGCGTTTACTGCCGGGAAGTGCCACTGGAATGAGTACTCAGGGTCATTGGGGGTCGTGAAGGCGTGGCAAATGGTATTGAGCTCGGCGTACTCGACGCGGGAGTCGGAGAGCAAGTCTTCGATTACTTCCCGCTCCGTTTTGCCCGCGGGAACGCTGACCCTGCGAACCCCCATGCAGTGGAGTGAGATGACCTCGACGCCCGTCGCGCTCTCGATCTCGTCCATGACGAGTTCGGATACGCCTTCACAGAGCTTGACGAGCACTTCGGCTTTTATGTACTCGATTTCACCGTCTGTTATCGTCTCCCTGGCGCCCGATCGCTGCGGCGGCTCGGCCGCCGGGAGCAATGATGTCCAAACTGCGAAGCAAAGCAAGGCGAGAGCGAGACGCGTGAGGCCGTGTCCCTTCATCCGGTAACCTCCGTTGTTTTAGGCCGGGCCGAATGACCGGAATGCGCCTTGTTGCTCAACCGTGCTAAGACCTGTGTTGTCCGGCCCGCCTCATGCCCTAGAATCGAAGCAAACCATAAGAATTGAGGTAAATCAAGCTTATTATTCGGCAGGCGGCAGGATTGCTTAAGCTTTTTGAGATACTGGATGAGAACGCCCGGGGTCAGGTCTTGAAATGCACAATAGGGTCAGGTCTCAGAATGCATAATTACTACGGAAATGGAGGGCAGGCTTGTTAAAGAACGGCAAATATCGGCAATGGAGGCCGCCATTGGCCGCCCCTCCGCGCCCGCCGCCCCCGTTGAAGACCTAAAGCGTGGACTCGCGCCTGCGCCTTTGCTAGACTTGATTAGACTAGGCAATCCCAAGAAAGGAGCCGGCGTATGAATGAGGAGAGAGCATATGAGAGGGCTAAGGAGAGGGTCGAGGAGAAGTTGGGTTTCATAAGTCACCTGGCGGCATATGTTGTCATAAATGCGTTTCTGTTTTTCATCGACTACCGGACCGACCGGGTCATTAACTGGGCCTACTGGCCGCTTATCGGATGGGGCATAGGGCTGTTGTTCCACGGGCTGAATACCTTCCTCTTGGGCGAGGGGTCTGCCTGGAAGGAGCGCATGATCAAGAAAGAGATGTCCAAAGAGAGGACCGAGGGCGTGTCCGGGGAGGTCTCCGGAGACATGTCCGGGGAGGTTTCCGATAAGGCATCCGGGGACTTAGCCGGGAAGGAGTAAGGCGCACTCCCGCCATGGAAGCGATCTACCTTGACTATAACGCCACCACGCCGATAGACCCGCGCGTCGCGGATGCGATGATGCCGTTTATCCGCGAGCATTTCGGCAATCCCTCCAGCGGGCATGCTTATGGAGTCGCGGCCAGGAAGGCCGTGGACAGGGCGCGCGCCCAGGTCGCCGCGCTACTGGGCTGCGAGGTCTATGAAGTCATATTCACAAGCGGCGGGTCGGAGTCCAACAACTTCGCCATAAAGGGCGCGGCTCATGCGTATCGCTCCCGCGGGAATCATATCATCACCTCCGCGGTTGAACACCCGGCCGTGACGGAGGTAATGAAGTTCCTGGAAGGCGAGGGCTACAGGGTGACATACCTGCCCGTGGACGACTACGGCCTGGTGGACCCCGCGCGTGTGGAGGAGGCCATTACCCCGGCCACTATTCTCATCACCGTCATGCACGCGAATAACGAAGTCGGGACCGTGGAGCCGGTCGGCGAGATCGCCGCGATCGCGCGCAGCCGCGACATCATAATGCACAGCGACTGCGCCCAGTCGGTCGGCAAGATTCCGGTGAATGTCGGCGATCTTAAGGTCGACCTTCTGTCAATCGCCGGGCACAAGATATACGCGCCCAAGGGCGTGGGGGCTCTCTATGTCCGCTCGGGCGTCGACCTCGAGAAGCAGATTCACGGAGCCGACCACGAGATGAATTGGCGTGCGGGAACCGAGAATGTGATGGAGATAGTGGGGCTGGGAGAAGCCTGCGCCATTGTAAAAGAGAGTCTCGAGAGCCATGCCGGGCATATGCGCCGGCTGCGCGACCGGCTGGAGGCCGGCCTCCTTGAGCGCTTCCCGGACGCGCGAATCAACGGGCACGGCGAGAAGCGTCTTCCAAACACGCTGAGCATAAGTTTCCGGGGGCTCGAGGCGAACACTGTCCTCTCCGAGCTCCGGGGCGTGGCCGCCTCCGCCGGCGCCGCCTGCCACACTGACCGGGTGGAGGTGTCGAGTGTCCTGGAGGCAATGAGGGTGCCGCTGGAATTCGCCATGGGGACCATACGCTTCTCGGTGGGCCGCTTCACCAACGCCGTGGAGGTGGACCGCGCGCTCGAAGAGATCGCGGGCGTAGTCGGGCGTCTGCAGCCTTCCGCCGCCTGCCCGGCTGCGGGGCCGGAGGGAGGCGAGGTCAGGCTCACGCAGTACACCCACGGGCTCGGCTGCGCATGCAAGATGCGCCCCCAGCTTCTGGAGAAGGTGCTCGAGAGCATGCCCGTACCTACGGATGAGAATATCCTCGTAGGAACCGACACCGCCGACGACGCCGCCGTATACCGCATCGATGAAAAGACCGCGATCGTGCAGACGGTGGACTTCTTCACGCCCATTGTCGACGACCCTTACGATTTCGGCGCCATAGCTGCCGCAAACTCCTTAAGCGACATCTACGCAATGGGCGGGAAGCCCCTCTTCGCGCTGAGCGTGGTCGGCTTTCCCTCAAACAGGCTCCCGCTGAGCGTCCTGGAGGACATCCTGAAAGGGGCTAATGACAAAGCCGGCGAGGCGGGGATAGCCATCATAGGCGGCCACACCGTGGAGGATACAGAGCCCAAGTTCGGGCTAGCAGTGACCGGCATTCTGGACCCGTCGGCCGTCCTTACCAACCGCGGCGCCAGGCCGGGCGACGCGCTGGTGCTGACCAAGCCCATCGGTACGGGCATACTCTCGACCGCCCTCAAGCGGGGTCTCCTGGATGAAGGGCAGGCGGATCTTCTGACCAGGACGATGGCGTCGCTTAACCGTGCCGCGGCGGAGGCCATGATAGAGACGGGCGCCAATGCCTGCACTGATGTGACCGGCTTCGGCCTCATGGGCCATCTCCTGGAGATGATGGCGGGCTCGGGTACGGCGGCCTCGGTCGTGGCCCACCGGGTGCCTCTGCTGCCGGACGTCGTGGGCCTGGCGGCGTCCGGGGTTGTGCCCGGAGGGACAGAGAGCAACCGGGATTACACCGGGCCCCATGTTGAATTCATGGCTGACGTGCCTGAGACCGCGCGGATACTGCTTAACGACGCCCAGACGTCGGGGGGCCTCCTGATCTCTCTTCCCGCCGACCGCGCCGACGGGCTGGTCGGTCTTCTAAAAGAGCGCGGGGTGCCCGACGCGGCCGCCATAGGGACCGTGGAAGCCGCGGGGCCCGGCTCCGGCGCCGCCAGAATAGTCGTGCGCAACTGATCTGATTCGGGTTTCCCTGGTTCGGCCGCCCCTATTCGGCCCCCTGATCCGGCGCCCCGGATGGTGGGCCTCCAGGTTCAAAGGCCCACTCGCGCGTGACTTTTTTACAAAAACCGCATTTTTGGGGTGGATATTCCCGGGCAAATCTCGTAGAGTATGTATGCAGCTGGTGAAAGTGCGCCGATCAAAGAAGCTCCCCTGAAGTACCAATCCCTGTTTACAGGTGTATTTGACATGCAACCATTTATATATATGAATAGTATAACAATAGGAGGCTTATTCCGGGGAGAACTTACCCAAGCAGGGGGGAGAGTATGAAATCGAAGGTCTCAAGGAGGGACTTCCTTAAGAAGTCTTCCACGGGTGTTGTGGCGGCAGTGGTGATCCCGCATTTCCTTGGGCCGAGCGTGAGCAAGGTCTTTGCCACGCCGGCCGGCGAGGACATGACTCTCGGCGACTATTACGAGCATTTCGGCGTCGACGAGGGCATTATCCGCCAGGTCATGTCGGAAGCCATGTCGCGCGGCGGCGACTACTGCGACGTCTATTTCGAGCACAGCGTCACGAGCTACGTCGGGCTTGAGGACAACGCGGTCAACCGAGCCTACAGCGATATCGACTTCGGCGTCGGTATCAGGACGCTCAAGGGCGACCAGACGGGCTACTCCTTCACCGAGGAGATAACCCCCAAGGCCATGAAGCTGGCTGCGGGCACGGCGGCCAACATCGCGAGTGCGGGCAAGGGCTCGGACCCGGTGCATCTCAAGCTCCACAAGACGCCGAACTACTACCCCATCGAGGAGTCCTGGGAGAGCACCGGCATCGACCAGAAAGTGCCCTATCTCCAGGAGATCGACGAGGAAGCGCTGGCTATGGACCCGGCGCTTATAAAGACGCGCATCTGGTACATCACCAAGTACTCCTACGTACTGATGGCGACCTCCGACGGCCGCGTCGTTTACGATTACCGGCCCATCGGCCAGATCTACCTCAGCACTACCGCCGAGAAGGACGGCCGCCGCGAGCAGAACGGATATGCGATAGGAGGCCGCGTCGGCAGGGAGTACTTCACCAAGGCCAAGAAGGACAACCTCATCAAGACCTCGGTAAGACGCACGATGGAGATGTTCGAAGCCGTGACGCCGGAGCCCGGGGAGATGCCGGTCGTCCTGGCCGCCGGATACTCGGGCATTCTGCTCCATGAGGCCATCGGGCACGGCATGGAGGCAGACTTCAACCGGAAGGAGATCTCGATCTTCTCCGACAAGATGGGCAAACCCGTTGCCGAGGATTTCGTCACCATCATCGACAGCGGCCTGAACATGAACGCGCGCGGGGCGCTCAACGTCGACGATGAGACCAACGCGACGGAGGAGACGCATCTTGTGGAGAACGGCATCCTCAAGAGCTACCTCCATGACCGCATCAGCGCCGACTACTACGGCGTCAAGTCGACGGGGAGCGGCCGGAGGCAGTCGTTCAGGTTCCCGATCCAGCCGAGGATGCGTTGCACTTACATGGCCAACGGGCCTCACACCAGGGAAGAGATCATTGAGAGCGTTGACAAGGGCCTCTACTGCGAGTCCTTCACCAACGGCCAGGTCTATATCGGAGCCGGCGACTTCACTTTCTACGTGAAGTCGGGAAGGATGATAGAAGGCGGCAAACTGACCGCGCCGGTCAAGGACATCAACATCATCGGGAACGGTCCCGAAGTGCTGGCGGACATCCAGATGGTGGCCGACGACCTTGAAATGGCTGAAGGCGGCGGCAACTGCGGCAAGGGCGGGCAGTACGTCCCGGTATCGCTCGGGCTGCCGACCGCGAAGGTCAAGAAGATCACGATTGGCTCGGCCGGTTAAGGGGCCGGTGATGAACGCTATTACAAAATCTGATGTGAGGAAGACGATATGACACAGAAAGAGCGACTTGAGTTAGCCAAGTGGGCCATGAGTTACGCGCTCAAGCATGGCGCGGACCAGACCTCTGTGGGGATATTCAATCAAAGGGAAGTATCAATTGAGTATCGCGACAAGAGGCTGGAGGAACTCAAGGAGTCCACGCAGAACAGCCTCAATATCGATATCTACGCCGACCAGAAGTACTCGTCCCATTCCACCAACGACCTGAGGAAGGACTCGCTCGAGAAGTTCATGGACGAAGCCATCTCGGCTACGAAGTACCTCAGCAAGGACGAGTACCGCTCGCTGGCGGATTCCAAGTACTATCCCAAAGGCGAAGGCCAGGACCTCCAGATATACGACCCGGCCTACCAGAAGGTCGACTCCGGGAAGCGGGTCAAGATGGCTGAGGAGATCGAGGCCGTCGCCATGGATCAGAGCGACAAGATCATCTCGGTGACTTCCTGGTACGAGGATACCTATACGCAGACCTGCAGGGTGAACAGCAATGGCTTCGAGGGAGAGACCGAGAGCACCAACTTCGGCGCCGGCGCAGAGGTCACGGTGAGGGACGGCGACGAGGGCCGCCCCGCCGATTACTTCTGGGCCAGCACGAGATACTTGCAGGACCTCCCGACCACTGATGAGCTGGGCAAGTGGGCCGTGGAGCGCGCGGTGCGCAAGATCGGACAGCGCAAGCTCGACTCGGGCACGTACGACATGGTGCTTGAGAACCGGAACGGGGGGCGCTTCCTTGGTCTCTTCGGATATGCGTTCACTGCACAGGCCATACAGCAGAAGAGCTCCTTCCTGGATGGCAGGCTGGGTGAGAAGATCGGGTCCGATCTATTTACGGTCATAGACGATCCCACCCTCAAGAAAGGGCTGAGCTCGCGTCATTATGACGGCGACGGCATAGCCTCCAAGAAGAGGGTGATGGTCGACAAGGGCGTGCTCAAGCAGTTCTTCATCGATGATTATTACGGGAGGAAGCTGGGCTGGGAGCCCAACGGCGGCCAGACGTCGAATGTCCTGTTCGCATACGGCGACAAGTCCCAGGACGGGCTCGTCAAGGGCGTCGAGAAGGGCATACTGGTCACGGGCTTCATCGGCGGCAATTCCAACCCGGTGACCGGGGATTATTCCATCGGCATCGTCGGGCAGCTCATAGAGAACGGCAAGCTGGTTCACGCCGTCAACGAGATGAATATCGCGGGCAACGCCAACGAGCTATATAACAAACTCGTGGCGATGGGCAATGACCCGTACCCGTATTCGTCGAACCGCACGCCGACTATGCATTTTAAGGACATTACTTTTAGCGGCAAATAGAGTTTCAACCCGGGAGGTTAGATGGCATTACGCGGAAACCGCATGATTAATGGCTTTACGCTCCCGCTGGAGTCTGTTATTAGTACCCTGCGGTCACTAATGGGCCGGTTGGAGAACTTACGGGTTTTTCCCACTAGGCAATCGGGGCTTTCGTACGTAAGGTATGCAAAGTATCCGGGGGGGCGAAAACATGCTGGGGCTTCCGAAGCGGCTTATAATCGCATCATTCTGCGTTTGCCTGATACTGAGCCCTGCCGCGGGCGGCGGGGCGAAAGAGATCGTCAGGGGCGACCCGGGAACCAAACTCGATGAATATCTTAATAGAATAGCGCCGTATGGGTTTTCGGGCGCGGTTCTTGTTGCGCGTGACGGGGAGACCGTTCTCAACAAGGGCTACGGTCTGGCCATGAGGTCGGGCGGCGTGGCGAATACCTCGGAAACGGTGTTTAGTACGGGCTCCATTACGAAGCAGTTCACGGCTGCGGCGATAATGGTGCTCGAGATGCAGGGAAAACTGAATACTGGCGATAAGGTAAGTGAACACCTCGGCGGTGTGCCGCATAACAAGGTCGACATCACCCTTCACCATCTGTTGACACACACCGCCGGGGTTCTTTTTTCCACTGGCGACGATTATACGATAGCACATCGCGACGACACTGTAAAGAAGATACTCGATTCGCCACTCGAGTTCACACCGGGAGAACGCTTCGAGTACTCCAACGCGGGCTATACCCTTCTTGCGGCCATCATCGAGATCGTCTCAGGGCAGCCGTATGAGGAGTTCCTCAGGGAACACCTTTTCGAGCCCGCGGGAATGAAGTTCACAGGTTATCGCCTCCCCGCCTGGGATGAGAGAGTCGTGGCGCACTGCTACGTCGGCGATGCAGACAACTGCACGCCTCTTGAGAAGGACTACCCCTACTGGAACCTCATCGGTAACGGAGGAATCCTCTCGACCACAGGCGACTTGCTCAAATGGCATGAGGCGCTGATGGGGGATGATATCCTCTCGGCCGGGGCCAAGGCCAAGCTCTACACGCCGGAGCTAAACGACTACGCATACGGCTGGGAAGTTCTCGAGACCGACCGCGGCACTCTGATCCAGCACGGCGGTGGTAGCACGCTGGGGAACGCGGCCGAGCTGAGGCGTTATGTGGATGCGGGCGTCGTCACGGTGGTTTTCGCCAACGCTGACGGCGAGGATGTGCTCTTTCACGGCATAAGGGACAAAATCGAGACCCTGGCGTTCGGAGGCGACGTGGACCTGCCCAGGGCCACGATAGAGCTGGAAGAGGGCGAGCTCGACAAGTTCGCGGCAGTCTACGACGTCGAATTCGGCGGTACGTTTACGATAAAGAGAGAGGGGTCGGGTCTGCGCATGACGGCCGCCGGGCACGGGGCCATGAATGTGCTTGCCTTTCCCGAACTTGAAAACCAGACGCTTCTCCACAATGACATCAACGAGCGCTCCTTCATGCTCTTCGACGCCGCCATGAGGGGAGATTACAGCATATTCAGGGCCGAGACGGGCGACCAGGACAAGATAGACAGATTCAGGCAGCTCATCGAGACAAGGCTTGACCGTTACAAGGATCGGACGGGTACCATCCGGCAAGTTCACATCTTCGGCACGCTGCCCGGAGATACTCCCGACGAAGTCGTCACATTCGTGGTCTTAAAGGGTGATGAGGGCGGCGAGCTGGTGTTCGGCCTCCACTGGTCCGGGGGCGCGCTGATCGGCATAAGCCCGGCCGCAGGAGTCCCGCCGGTGTCGATGAGGCTGGCTCCGCTATCCCAAACACAGTTCGCGGGTTACAATCTCGGGTGGGGCAAGGGGGTCACCATCGACTTCGATGTCGACAGGCACAACTCTGTGCGGGCGCTCACCATCATGACGGCGAGCGGGGACATCGCGGCTGTCAGACGATAATCGCCTCCTGGTGGATCCGCGGCAGGTCTTGATTGTGAAAACCGCAGCACTGGTGTAACCTCTTTTACAAAACCGAAGCAAACGGCGGGGGTGAAATATGCGTGAACAGCCACATCTTGCCGCTTTCCGGGCGGCAGTCATCCTGCTCCTCCTCTTGGCGGCGGTTGCTGGGCTGGCGGCGCCGTTGCGGGCGTGCACCAGCGTCATTGTGACGGGAGGCGCGACGGCTGATGGATCGGTCATGGTGACCTACACCTGTGATGGCGAGTTTCATCCGCATCTTGGCCGGATCGCGGCCTCGGACCATGAGCCGGGGGATTCCGTGGAGATCACCGACTGGCATGGGAATGTCAGGGGCAAGATCGCCCAGGTGCCGCACACTTACACCGTATTGAATCTCATGAACGAGCATCAGCTCGTAATAGGAGAGACGACATTCGTAGGCAGAGAGGAACTCGTAAATTCCGAGGCCCTGCTCGGCTACTGGGATCTGATCGACCTGGCGCTCGTGAGGGCCCGTACGGCGCGGGAGGCGGTAGAAGTGATGACCACACTGGCGGCAGAGTACGGGTACCGGTCGAGCGGCGAGACCTTCTCAATCGCGGACCCGGAGGAGGCCTGGATAATGGAGATGGTTGGCCCCGGGGAGGGCGGGAGCGGCGCACACTGGGTGGCGCTGCGCGTCCCGGACGGGACCATCTGCGCCCATGCGAATAAGGCCAGGATCGGGGAATTCCCGCTTGACGATCCCGAGAACTGCCTGTACTCGGAGCATGTTATAAACTTCGCGATCGAACGGGGCTACTACGACCCGGCCTCGGGCAAGCCGTTTCTCTTCAATGAGGCCTACTGCCCGTCGGACGCCGGAAACCGCAAGTTCTGCAGCACGCGCGTATGGAGCATCTTCCGCAGGGCGGCCCCGTCTGTGGACTTCCCGCCCGGATACCACCGCTTCGAAGAGGGCGCGGAGCCCTATCCCCTGTGGATCCGACCCGACAGCAAGCTCTCGGTGGCGGATGTGTTCTCGCTCATGCGCGATCACTATGAGGGGACCGAATACAATCTTACCGCCGGGGTGGACGCGGGCAGCTTCGGCTCGCCTTACAGGTGGCGGCCCCTCAAGTTCGAAGTGGACAGCGTCGAGTACGCCTGGGAGAGACAGATCTCCACCCAGCAGACGGGTTTTTCTATGGTATCGCAGTCGCGTTCGTGGCTCCCCGACGGGATCGGAGGCGTACTCTGGTACGGCGTAGACGACACCTATTTCACCTGTTACACCCCGCTTTATATCTGCATGGACGCGCTTCCGCGCTCGTATACGACGGGCAGCATGGAAGAGTTTTCCTGGGATTCGGTCTGGTGGGTCTTCAATCTCGTCAGTAACTACGCCAATCTCAAATACTCCTACATGATCAAGGACATTCGGGCTGTGCAGGGGCGCCTCGAGAAGGCTGCCCTGGCTGTGCAGCCGGCAGTGGAAGAGACGGCACTTGGTCTTTACCGCGAAGATCCCGGGATTGCGGAGGATTATCTCACTGACTACTCGGTGACGCATGCTGAGATGGTGGCCGACGAGTGGCGCGACCTCTGCGGGTACTTGATTGCGAAGTACAATGACGGGTATGTCAGGGACGATGAGGGCGAGCCCCAGGAGGTGGGGTACCCGGAGGACTGGCTGAGGGAGGTCGTCGAGTCTCGACCCGCCCATTTCAGACTCGATAGCCGGAGCGATTAACAGCAGTGGCCGGATCCGGCCGGCGGAACAGGGATTCGGAGGAAGCGTGTGGAATCCAGAATAAAGAGCAACTTCGCGAAGAAGTGGGATAGACATTTCCCCGGTGCCGAGCTGCCCCTCGTCTTCTATTATGCCGACGATGCGCCTGAAGAGCCGGTGCACGTGCCGGAGGGCTGGCACTGCCTCATCTGCGACCTGATTGTGGCGCGGCGCGGAGAAGTGCTGTACTACGATGCAGACACAGTCGGATGCGGAGGCGCCAGGAGGTCCCTGGGGTTCAGCGAGCAAGAGATGCCCGACCTGGAGTATTTCCTGTCATGCGGCATCGCCGGCAGGATGGAGGGGGAGCGCTATAAGAGCTCACCCGAAATCGTCAAGAGGCTGATGGTCAACTACCCGCGTTTCAAGGCGCCGGGCAGGTATATCGTGTTCAAACGGTGGGACAAGGTCGCTGCCGGAGACGAGCCGGAGGCAGTCATATTCTTCGCGACTCCCGATGTCCTCTCGGGGCTCTTCACGCTTGCCAATTACGAGGAAGAGGATCCGCACGGAGTCATTGCGCCTTTCGCGTCGGGCTGCGCGTCCATCGTCCACTTCCCCCACCTTGAAGGCCGGTCCGAACACCCGCGGGCGACGCTGGGCATGTTCGACGTGTCCGCCCGGCCGTGCGTGGAGGGCAATATACTGACCATAACTGTTCCCTGGCTCAGGTTCACGCGTATGGTGGACAACATGGACGAGAGCTTCCTGATTACGGGCGCCTGGGACAAGGTGCGCAGGCGAATAAAGGGCAAGTAAGAGCGTAACGACAACCGCACACAACGGAGGGACGGAATGGCGCCAGGCGATCCCGGGGGAGCAGGACATGCGAATGAAACCATAAGGCTCCTGCTGGGGCGGTCGAGCTCGCGAAAGTTCCTGGATAAGCAGGTGCCGGCCGACATAATGCACACCTTACTCAGCGCGGGCGTCCACGCCCCGACAGGCGGGAATCTCCAGCCCTACTCCATAATCAAGATAGAAGACCCTGAGGTCAGGAAGAGGCTGGCCGAGCTCAACCTCAGCCAGCCATATATCGAGGCCGCCCCCGTCAGCCTTCTCTTCTGCATAGACTGGCGAAGGCTCAAGCGCTGGGCCGACCTGGAGGTGGCTCCCTTCGGTGCGACGAGTTCGTTCAGGCACTTCTGGATTTCATTCCAGGACACCGTGATCGCGGCCCAGAACATCTCTACCGCTGCCGACGCCCTCGGCCTGGGATCGGTTTATATAGGCACGGTTTTGGAGTGCTTCCGCGAAATCAGGAACATGTTCGAACTCCCCGATGGGGTGTTCCCCGTCGTTCTCCTCTGTATCGGATACCCCGAGAAGCGCGCCGAGCCCAGGAATAAGCTGCCCGTGGAGGTCGTGGTGCATAACGAGAAGTACCGGGAGATTCCCGATGGAGATCTCCTGGAGGCATATCGCGCCAAGCACAAGGACACCACCTTCGCGGTAAGCGAGGACCTCCTCGGGAAGGTCTCGAGGGCCTGCCGCGCAATCGGCGGCGAGGCGCTGGAGAAAAGGTGCATGGAGAGCATAAGGGCGGTGGGGCACATAAAGATGGCGCAGCGTTATTTCGGGACGCATTATGAGGCCGGTGAGATGGTCGAGGGCAATGATGAGTATCTTAAGATAATGGAGGACTTCGGTTTCGATTGGTTCAAGAAGTTCACTCCCCATGATGAGAGGAAGTGAGCGGCGGAAGCCGCAGGAGGTGGCATAGAGATGTTCAATGACATCCCTGGTCCCGTGCACAAGAGGATGAAGTACCTGGAGGAGCTTGACGCCAGGCATCGAAAACAGGAGATGGATGGCTTCAAGAGGCTCAGGCAGATTCCACCCCAGACGGGCAGGTTTATCGCGCTTCTCTGCGCCGCAGCGCCGGAGGGCGCCTGCCTGGAGATAGGGACGAGCGGCGGGTACTCGGGCATGTGGCTTTCGCTCGCCTGCCGGGCGACAGGCAAACGTCTCACCACATTCGAGGTGGCCGACGCCAAGATCGAGATCGCGACCGAGACATTCAAGGCGGCGGGGCTGGATGATATCGTTAAGATCGTGCCGGGTGACGCGCGAGAGCATATCGGCGATCACGCGGACATCGGTTTCTGCTTCCTCGACGCCGAGAAGGACGCCTATGATGAGTGCTACGAGCTTGTCGTGCCCAACCTGGTCAAGGGCGGGATTCTGGTTGCGGACAACGTCATAAGCCATGAAAAAATCCTCAGACCCTGGGTCGAGAAGATTCTTACCGATGAGAGAGTGGACGCGCTGGTCGTGCCGATAGGTAGCGGCGAGCTTGTTGTGAGGAAGACATAGAAGGAGGAACCGCGTGGGGTCTGGGCCGGGCTTCGAAGGGATGATATCAGGTTGAAGGCCCTGCGGAGAGGCTTTGCCAGGAGGGTTCTATGAGGAGGATGTGTATTTCACTTGCGTTGCTGGCATGGGCGCTTATCGCGTTTTGTCCGGCCTCGGCCGTGGAGGTGGAGACCCTGCCGCGCGGCCTGGACGAGGTAAGGCATCCCGAATGGAGCTATAATGCCGGCATATATGAGGTCAACGTGAGGCAGTTCTCACCCGGCGGAACCTTCAGGGAGTTCGAGGCCCATCTGCCGAGGCTGCGGGACATGGGCGTCGGTATCCTGTGGTTCATGCCGATTCACCCGATCGGCGAAAAAAACCGCAAGGGCACGCTCGGGAGCTACTACTCGGTAAAAGACTATTACGGCGTGAATCCCGAATTCGGCACGCTCGATGAGTTCAGGGCGCTTGTCGATAAGATCCATGACATGGGTATGTATGTGATCATAGACTGGGTCGCCAACCACTCCGCCTGGGACAACCCGCTCACGGAGGAGCACCCGGACTGGTACACGCGCGATAATTTCGGCAACTTCAAGCCGCCCGTCGCCGACTGGTATGACGTCATTCAACTCGATTACCGTAACTGGGATCTCCGCCGCTACATGATCGACGCGATGAAGTTCTGGGTGGAAGATGTGGGGATCGACGGCTTCAGATGCGACGTCGCCGGCATGGTGCCGCTGGACTTCTGGGAGGCGGCGCGGGCCGAGCTTGAGGCCGTAAAGCCGGTGTTCATGCTCGCCGAGTGGGAGTCGCCGGCCGCGCATCATGCCGCATTCGACATGACCTATTCCTGGGACCTCTCCAACACCATGAACAACATCGGCGGGAACAGGGCGACGGCCGACGCCATCGATGCCTATCTGGGACGCGAGACCCGGGCTTACAAGCGGGACGATTTCCGCATGCTCTTCACGACCAACCACGATGAGAACTCCTGGAACGGAACGGTATTCGAGAGGCTCGGCGGCGGTGTGGAGGCCTTCGCGGCGCTGTCGGCCACGCTTCCGGGCATGCCGCTTGTGTACAGCGGGCAGGAGGCGGGCCTCAACAAGTGGCTCGACTTCTTCGAGAAAGACGAGATCCCCTGGGGCGGGCACCGTTACCGGCAGCTCTACACGACGCTTCTCAAACTCAAGCGGCGTAACCGCGCGCTCTGGAACGGCGAGGCCGGCGGGCTTCTCGAACGCGTGTACACGTCCGCCGACCAGTCGGTGTTCGCATTCGTCCGGAGAAAGCACGGCTACGGGGTTTTCGCCGTTTTCAACCTCTCGGGATTCGACCAGAGCGTCACGCTTTCGGGTGACGCGTATTCGGGCCGGTACCGCGATGTCTTTACAGGTGAAGCGGCGGTCTTCGAAGGCGGAGCCGAGATGGAACTTGACGCCTGGGAATACCTGCTGTACGAGGCAGTCGCGCCGGAGGGCGGCGGCGACATGTCCGACCTGGCCATGTATATGACGGGCTCCTTCAGCAGCCTGGCCCAGGCGAGGGCGGACTCGGACTATATCGACATACGCCTGGAAGTTGTCCCCGTATGGCCTGACCGCAGTGACGGGCCGTGGCTCTATGTCGAGCAGGCTCTGGCTTCTCGCAAGAGCCGGCCCTACCGGCAGCGCGTATATCATCTTGTGGACAACGGCGACGGGACAATCAGCAGTGAGGTGTATTCAATCGAGGAGCCGCTGCGTTTCGCGGGCGACTGGAGACTTGATGAGCCCCTGGCCGGGCTGTCGCCCGATTCTCTGGCGGTTCGCGAAGGATGTGCCGTAGTCCTGCGGCGCATTTCAGCGAAAACATTCGAAGGCAGTACTGTGGAGAGGGAATGCGTAAGCAGCCTGCGCGGCGCCGTCTTCGCCACATCGGAGGTCAGCGTAACGCGCGAGCGCCTCATGAGCTGGGATAGGGGCTTCGACGCCGAAGGCAACCAGGTATGGGGCGCTACAAAGGGCCCTTATATTTTCGACAGACTCTATTAAAGAGGCCCCCGAGGTCTGCGGGATTGTGCATTTCAAGACCTGACCCCTCAGTTTGCCCCCCGGGCCCCGCGATGATGACAGCACTTGAAAAGCGGTCAAGTCAGTGGTATAATGACTTATTGCAGGTTGTACGGGAGTATCTAGTGGGCGATATGCATGCTGAAAGGGGGTTCCGATGAGGCTTACCGCTATAGCAGTACTGACTCTGCTGCTGGCGTCGTTGCCGGCATACTCCGCTCAGCGCCAGGTGGTGGTGGAGGACTTCACCAACTCCGGCTGAGGCGGCTGCGCAAGTATCAGAGCGGGGATGGACAGCATCTACGCTCTGTACGAGGGGCAGGTTGTCCCTCTGAGGATTCACACCTGGTGGCCGAGCGGTTCTGATTGTTTCTGGCTGTTTAATTCCACGGAGCTGGAGGACCGCATACTGTATTATTACGGCATAGAGCCGTGGCCGAGTTCGCTATACGTGCCGAGCCATCGTTTCGAAGGCAAGTACATCCACGACCGTTTCGACGGCTCGTTTTCGTCTGACCAGGAGTGGTATGACTGGGTCGGCAGCACGCTGGACAGTCTGCTGGCAATCCCGAGCCCGCTCCGAATCGCGAACTTCGACCAGTACCCGATGCTCGATTCGGTATATGTGAGTTTCGACGTTGTTGCGGATGATTCGGTTTATGTCACCGGAGGCCTGAGGATCAACCTTGTGGTTGCCGAGTGGAAGCACCGGTGTCCCTATCCGGTGGGTGCTCACGAGCATGTCGTAAGGGATTACCTGTTTGGTTATCTGGGTACTCCCATCAGCATGCAGGTCGGCGACTCGCTGCACTTCGACTGGGCCTATTACATAGACCCTGAGTACAGAAACGACCGCCTGGTTACCAACATTTATGTTGAGGACGTGTCCCATAACGGCATTCTCCAGGCGCGCAGGGAGGTCATACCCGAGGAGCTCAGCGGCGTAGACGTGGGCGACCAGATCATACCCGCTTCTATCGAGCCTGCGGTCCCCAATCCTTTCACAACTGAGACGCGCATCGCTTTCAGTATGAGCCGGCAGGGCCATGTCCGCCTGTCGGTCTATACGCCTGAGGGCAGGCTCGTTACGGATGTTGTGGATGAGACTATGGGGCCGGGTAGCCACAGCGCTGTATGGAACGGCCGCGACGGTTCTGGCAATGAGATGGGAAGCGGCATCTATTACTATCGTCTCGTGACCGGGGAGACCACTCTCACCGGCAAGATGATACTGCTTCGATAGTGTAACTTAAGGGCGAGTAAGGACTTACGGGTCCAGCCCGCCCTTTTCATATCCACCCTGCCGGCCCCCCGGGAAGAGCCGGAAATCGTGGGCGACATGGCTTCCCGGCGGCCCCAATCTCTTGATTCTGGCTTTCGTAAGTGGTATAATAACCAATAGGAAGGGTGTGGACCGGCCTCTCCGGTGGGTTACGAGTGAACAGGATATGCCTAAGAGGGGGTATATATGATCTTGCGCATAGTGGCGGTAATGTCGCTCCTGGTGGTGGTCGCTCTGCCGGCCTTCGCCGTCCAGCGAGTGGTGGTCTACGAGCAGTTCACCAACTCCGGCTGAGGCGGCTGCACCTCTATCAAGGATAGCGTGGACGTTATCCTTGAGGAGTACGCGGGGCAGGTTGTCCCGATTCGGTATCACGTGTGGTGGCCGAACGGCTCTGACTGTTTCTGGCTGTTCAACCAGCCTGAGGTCACCGACCGCGTGGACTATTACGGTGTTCCTGCGGTTCCCCAGATTCACATCGACGGGCCCGAGTACAATCTTGTAACCTATGATGGACTCCGCGCCAAGTTCGATGAAAGGCTGGCGGTGTCGAGTCCCATCAGGATAGCCAACTTCGTTCAGATGCCCTACCTGGATTCGGTTTATGTGAGTTTTGACGTTATAGCGGATGAAGAGCCCTCAGGCACTGATCTCAGGCTGCGCCTGGCCGTGACCGAGTGGAGGCACCGCTGCCCGTATCCGGTAGGCGCGCATGACCATGTCTTCCGGGATTTCGTGCCGGACGCGGACGGCTATTCTTTCGCGATGCTCCAGGGAGACTCGCTGCATTTCGAATGGGCCTACTATGTGGACCCCGAGTACAGGCTCGACAGGCTTGTAACCAATATCTTCATTCAGAAGGCCGCGAACAAGGGGATTCACCAGGCCTACAGGGAGTACGTACCGGACTACAGCGGCGTGGACGTAGTGGAGAACCCGCTTCCTATCGCGGTGGATCCCAATTACCCGAACCCGTTCAGGACCTCCACCAGGATTACATATCACATAAACCGCGGCGACAACGTCCGGCTATCGGTGTACACGCCGACGGGCCGGCTCGTGAGCCACATCGTCGAGGGCTATGTGGGTCCCGGCTCGCACACCGCGACCTGGGACGGGCGTGACCGTTTTGGCAATGAGATGGCAAGTGGTGTCTTCTATTATCAGCTGGCCACCGGCGAAGGCACGGTGACGGGCAAGATGATGCTGTTGAGATAGGTTTTGTCGAGGCCCGGGGGCCGCGGCGCCTCCGGGCCCAACTTTGGTCTAGGCATACCGGAATCGAGCTGTTATATATGGGAAGGGCAAGGGCTGAACTGATGACACGTAAAAAGAGCCTGACAATCATTGCGGTGATGGTGCTTATCCTGGCCGTGCCGGCAACCGCCGGCAAGACCATGAACGCGCCGGACTTCACGCTCGCCAACCTAAAAGGCAAGGACGTCACACTTTCGGATGTGCTCAGGGAAGGGCCGGTGCTGCTCGATTTCTGGGCTACCTGGTGCAAGCCCTGCGTAAAGGCGTTCCCCGGCCTGCAGGACCTTTACGAGAAGTACGGAGACCGCGGCCTCAGGGTCGTAACCGTGTCGGTCGACAGCCCCAAGTCCCAGGCGCGCGTCGCGCCTCTCATCAACTCCAAACGCTACACCTTCGAAGTGCTTCTCGATACGCAGGGGCGCGTCGCCAAGAGATACAATGTCATGGCGCTTCCCCGCACTCTGCTCATAAGCCCGACGGGCGAGATTGTGTATGCGACGGTCGGAAACCGTCCCACCAGCCACAAGGAGCTGGAGAAGGCGATTCTCGAGATTCTTCCCGAGGAGTCTGACGATGGCGGTGGGGTGGTTGAAACCGGATAGAGAGCGGGTGACATCCTTCTTTATATCCATCATTTCTGTATGCATCCCCGTTCTGGTGGCTTTGTGCTCTATTCACCCCCCCGCTGCATTTGCCGCCGAAGGTGACATCCGGGGAGTCGTGCGCGCCGTCGGGCTGGCCAACTCGGACATAGGCGAGTCGGTCTTCGACGGCAGGCTCGACTTCGAGGCCGAGACCGGACGCTTCATACTGGGAGCGACTTACAGAGCGTATGAGCTCAGCAACGCGGACTACAATCCCAGGCAGGCTTATCAGGACCCATTCGGCATCAAGCACCGCTATGCCGAGTTCAATGCGGACGACCTGGGGCTCCGGGCCGGGGACTACTTCGTGACCTTCGGCAAGGGCCTTATGCTGCGGAGTTTCGAGGAGATAGCGCTCGAGCATGACACGGCGCTGGACGGGGTTCTCGGTGAATACTCGACGGGGCCGCTGGAGATCACGGGGGTGGCCGGCGGCATGGACGACAGAAGGTCGGAGACTTTGAGATGGCAGCACAATGTCTACGGTGTGCGCGCAAGGACCTCCTTCTTAAACTGGGTGAACCTGGGGGCCAGCGGTCTAAAGCGCTTCCAGCGTAAGCGTGATGAGGGCATATCCCTTCCCGACAGCACGTCCGATTTCGAGGATGTCGTGATGGGCGCCGACGCCGAAACCTGGGTCGGGCCCGTCACTCTCAACGCGGAATACGTTCGCCGTACGGGAGACTATTATTTTGAGAGCGAGCAGAGCGGGGCCGCCGGCTACGGCACATATGTCGGAGGAAGCTACGGCAACGCCTGGCTCAGCCTTCTGGCCGAGTACAAGAACTACTACCGCTTCGAAAACGCCGTGATAAATCCGCCCACATGCATCAAGGAGCATGTCTGGACATTGATGAACCGCGCCACTCATCTCGTGAGTCTAAATGACGAGAGGGGTTTCATCGTGGAGGGCGTATTGAACCCGTCCGACGACATGACCCTGGACGGCGGCGCGTCCGAGGCGCGGCACCGGAACGGAGATCTCCTGCACTGGGAGATATTCGGGCAGGCGGACTACATAAGGTCGGATCTTGTGAGCGCGGCGCTGGCGGTGTCGTGGTCGCGCGAATACGACCTCGGCAAGTTCACCGAGCACCTGTCATGGGCGCTCGAGTCGGACATATCGATAGGCGAACAGGTACTCGAGATAACGCTGGAGGGGCAGAATACGGAGGAACCGTCCGGATACGATTTCAGGGATCTTCTGACTTCGATAGCGTATTACCCGCGGTACGACATAACGGTCGTGGGGATGTTCGAGCACACGACGCATGAAGAAGCGGGCCGGGACGCGTGGTTTTTCTTAGATATCAGGATGACTATAGCCGCCGGCTATGAGGTGTCCCTGGGCGGTGGGACCGAACGCGGTGGCAAGAAGTGCGCCGGCGGCATCTGTTTTGACGAACCCGAATTCGCGGGCCTCAAGGCTCGCTTCCTTACGTACTTCTGATATGAGGGAAAGCGGAAACGCTATGACAGGACGCGGAGCAGCCATTCTGGTAAGCGCGGCAGTCGCCGCGTTCTCGCTTGTCATTGGGGGATGTGACTGGTTTGAGGAACAGGCGACCGAAAATCTCCCGCCGGTTACGGAACTCATAGACTGCCCGGCCCCGGAGGTGGACGAGGGCGAGGACATGCTTTTCAGGTGGGCGGGCACCGACCTTGACGGAGTCGTGGTCGGATATGAATGGTCGCTGAATGGTGAGCCCTGGGTCCAGACCCAGGACGATTCGGTAGTGGTGGGAGGGGTAGAGCAGGGAGAGCATTCCTTCGTGGTGCGGGCAATCGACGATAAGGGGGATGCCGACCCCGCCCCGCCGGAGTGCAATTTCACGGCTCTCGCCGTAGGCGAGCTCGTGGACAGGGTGGTCATGGTCGAGATGTTCACGACTTATACCTGCGGCAACTGCCCCAGGGCGGAAGAGGCTCTCAATAATCTCATGACAGAGATGGGGAAGGCGGGCCTCTCGGTTGTGGGTTACCACGACTGGAAGGCCGGCAATCCCAGCTCGGACCTTCTGGGTACGGAGGAGACGGTCGCCCGTATACAGTGGTACACGGACGATCCGACTTTCCCGGGGCGGGCCGGCTGGTGGCCAACAGTGGTCTTCGACGGACTGCGCGTTGTAGAAGGCGCGGAGACCGTGGAGGGTGCCCAGGCCGGCTATGCTGCTGAAATCGGGATGCGTGAGGAGAAAGGATCGCCCGTGCGCCTCACACTTGCAGCCGACCTCGGCGCTGCTGGCGGCAGCGTGCGGGCCGGCGTCAAGGCCACGGGCAGGCTTCCTGAGGGGCCGCTCACGGCCCGTTGCGTTATCATTGAAGACCATGTCTATCAGCGCGGTTTCTATTACGACTTTGTGGCCCGGAGGGTACTGGAGGAAGGGCCCCTCGCGATTGCCGATATAGGGGATTCCGTGTCCGTAGAGTGGACCTTCCCCGTCGACGATTCATGGAACCTCGCGGAAATAGACGCGGTGGTGCTCATACAGAATGACGCGGGGAGGGAGATTCTCCAATCAGGGCGGCTTCCGGGGGATTGACATATCCCGGAGGCGGCTGTGACGGACCCGGTACGCGTGCATTGAGGCGGGTTTTTTGCTATAATCTATAATGTCATAGTTGAGTCACATTGAGAGGGAGGGAAGACACCATGAGGTCAGGTTTCGCCAGGCTCGTTATTGCGGCCGCAATCTTCCTTGTTGCGCCGTCGGCGGTGTTCGCCGCTTATGACTTCGATTTTACCGTATACGACTACGCCACGGAGGTGTGGCTGTACGAGGTCGCCCATCTTCACATCCGGATAGAGAATACCGGGACCGAGATGGACACGGTGGACCTTGAGGTTGTGGACGCCAATCTGCCGGTGACGTGGTTTGAGTCCATCTGCATCAACGGGTCCTGCCCGTACCCTGCCTACATTATCCTCAATCCGGGCCAGTCGGATACGGTGGACATCGACGTTTACGTGGGTGAAGAGCGGGACTTGGGCACCCTGAAGCTGAAGGGAACGAGCCGCGGGAACGCGAGTGTGACCGAGACCACCGCGGAGATGGCGGTCTTCTGCGCCCAGTCCTCGGTTCTGCTTGTGGATGACGACAACGGCGGGGCCTACGAGGCCTATCTGGAGACCGCGCTCGCCAACGCCGGTTACCTGAGCCATGTATTCAACACCGGCGTCATGGGAAGACCCGACGCCACGAGACTCTCGTCCTACTGGGCGGTTTTCTGGACTACGGCCGACGGGGACGCAAGTTATTTAACGGCGACCGACGAAAACAACATGATGCTGTACCTGGATGACGGCGGGAACCTGTTCCTCGCGAGCATGGATTTCTTGAGCAGCAGGGGAAGCGCTACCGCTTTCACTCAGAACTACCTGCACCTGACGGGCTGGACGGATGACTCGGGCGGCACGGACATAACCGGGGTCACAAGCGACCCCATCGGGGACGGCATGTCGTTTGATATCGGTAGCGGCCCATTCTCCTCGGCGGGCAGCGACCTCATGAACCACGTGGCACCGGCGGATGAGTGCCTGTACGCCTCGGCCGGAACCAGGGGGATATACGTCTACGAATATGATCACAA